>Ga0156424_108_pt1 | contig 5296 bp, 7 predicted proteins | sample RifOxyA2_FD_108067 | JGI IMG/M metagenome (GOLD analysis project Ga0156424, IMG submission 108067) | Candidatus Kerfeldbacteria bacterium RIFOXYA2_FULL_38_24 | reverse complement strand
TCCATTTTGTTTTTTTACTCCACTCGGGATACTGCCACATTAAATACAAACCGACTGGAAAAAATAGAATTAGTAAGGCAATAATTCCACCTTCAGTTTGATACCATTTTGGTTTATGTTGATTATTAATTTGAGACATATTTTTATTTTACTTATTAGTTCATATCTATCGTGAAAAAACAAAAAAGGCCCCCCGAACCAACTCCAGCCCTTTCGGACTGCCACATCCTTTCGGATACGGGCCTCTACAGCAAGATTGGCCAGGAGACCATCTCTGTGCTGTAGAGGACTTACATGCCATGCCCAAAGTTGTTTTTGAGTTTAGGCAATAAATTGTACTTTAATTCAAGCTGATTTTTACATTTTTGGCAAGTATGACGGCTTGTCAAAAGCATTTTTTTTAAGTAAATTAAGCATATATTACTATTACAATGAATAAAGATAAAAATACAATTGAGCTATTAGACGAATCTTTTTTTGATTCACTTTTATATATTGAAAAATTAAAAGTCGGAAAATATATTATTCATAATAGCGGAGAAAATTCGCCACTTTGTCGAGATGGAAGTCTTTTTAGTAACCTTATTTCACATTTAATTTATTTACAAAAGTATCAGTACTGTTCAGTTGAATCTATCAGTTTAGATAAGAAAGGAAATTATTTGGATCCTTTATTGAAATCATTTTTTAATGGTTCTGTAAAAAAATTGCCAACAGAATTTGATTGTATAGATTCAAATGGCGATATAAAAATAAGTAAAATTGATAATTTTTACACCCTCCTTTCTAATTGTTTTGGAGGCGGTGATTTATTATATGATTTTTATGAAAATACTAAAATTGAGATAAAAATTAGTGAAAATAATAAACAAAGAGCGAGTGACTATTTACATAATTATATTGAAAGCGTACTTGCTACTCCAATATGGCTTTGTCAAAAAAAGAAATATGATACGAGAAAGTTCTCAGTTTTAATTGAAGAAATTTTGCACGAAAATATTGATGAATCTATTGGGTATCCTCAAACATTCACTCTTCCACAAGGTGAATTTTCTAAACGGTTAATAAATGTTTGTTTATTTAATCATCAGAAACAAGCAGATTTATTTTTGGATGACTATGTTGATTCACAGTATATATTTTTTATGTTTTGTATTTTTGTAGAAAAAAATTTCAATGAATATTTGAGGATAAAAAAGAGCGATAATAACGAATTCATTCAAATATATGTTGATAAAAAAATAAATAGCAAAGAATCTCATCACAATAAGAATGCCATAGTTATTGACACGTATGGAGGTGTAAAATATGCCAATTATGCACCATTGGATGATTTTACTCACAGTAGTCCTGCACATATTGTTTTCAGAAAAATATTTTTGGATGGAGGTAATTTTGAAATAACCAATATAGATGCTTATGAAGCAGTGCATGGAAGTGGAAGAGAGCCCACTTCAAGATTTTTGTATGATAAAATTCGTACAATTAATGAAATAATTGAAAATAATTTTGGTTTATCTGACTTTTTAATACTAGCAGATCTTAAACAGAAAGTTTACTTAAACCCCCTTTATAGAAGCAAAATAATCGTTGAGAAAAGTTGAGAAAAAAGTTTTCCCCATTTCTCAACGGAGCACAATAAGAACATGTTTTAATAGAGCCACTTAATTAAGTGGCTTTTTCAGTAAATTGAAAAAGTTCAAGGTGCAAGCACACATAAAATTAACAAACTATTATGATCACAAATGACAGTGAATACATCCAATTGGATGATACTAATAATTATTTTTACTCCCATGACATCGGCCTCATAGCTTATTTGTTATGCAAAAATTTTGAGGTTTTTAGTTTGGATAAAACTGTAAAAAATAAAGTTTTATTCATTATGAAGCGTAAAAAAAATAAGAGTATTGATAAAGCAGTGAAACAATATTGGGATTGTAAAACATGTGTAGATGCACAAAATTTTTTCAATCAATTAAAACGCCTAAAAAATCAAATTTTTAGTGCCTGAATAATATGCATTTGTCGGATGACCAAATTCGAGAATTTCAGGAATTGTACGAGCGCCACTATGGTGAAGTATTAACTCGCCAAGAGGCTCATGATAGAGGAATGGAAATTGTCCGACTGTTCGAACTTATTTATAAACCGATCAATAAAAATTAAACAATAATATCTATATGCGATCAATTGAAAGACGATTTCGAAATATTGAAAAGCAACAAATGCACTGGAGCACTTATGTATGCTTTGCAGAAGCCATAAGAGGGCAACAATTTAGTAGGAACAGCATTGTTTATTGGTTTAACCATTTAGTAGATAAAAGTGATTATGCCAGAAACGATAAAAAGGCAATTTTGGAGCATCTTTATATTCTTTCAGAGTGTGTGAGGAATGGTCAAAATTGACCATTTTTTCCCCTCTACGCATGTTAATTGAATAAACACATACATTATACACTATATGAAACAGACAGATGATTTAACGCTCAAATTCAATGAATTGAATACACATGATTTAGCAGCTGTTCTTGGGCTGACTATTAAAAAAGATGAAGAGAATAAAATTGTCACTTTTTTATGCCAGCTATCTGCATATACTGATAATTCACAGTTCAATGTGAGTTATAATGCGCCATCATCAACGGGAAAAAGTTATATACCAACTGAGATCGCACGATTATTTCCTCCTGAAGATGTAATGGAATTAGCGTATTGCAGTCCTACGGCATTTTTTCATGATAACGGGAAATATGACAAAACGACGAATACAAACACTATTAATTTATCTCGAAAGATTATTATTTTTCTTGATCAGCCGCATACTGAATTGTTGGCAAGAATGCGGCCATTATTATCGCACGATAAAAAAGAAATTGTATTGAAAATTACCGATAAGAATGACAAAAATGGGATGAGAACAAAAAATATATTGATGATAGGCTATCCATCAGTGATATTTTGTACTGCTGGCATGCGTATTGATGAACAGGAATCGACTCGATTTATTTTGCTTAGTCCTGAAATTGATCAAGAAAAAATACGCCAAGGAATTTCAGCGACAATAAAGCGAGAATCGGACAATGCATTATATGATGCATGGTTAGCAGAGAATGCTGAACGAAAGTTACTGAAAGAGCGTATTATAGCAATCAAAAAACAAGGAATAGAAGAAATAAAGATTAGTGCTTACCAATCTATCGAAGATCGTTTTTTCACAAAGAGTAAAATATTAAAACCTCGTCATCAACGGGATATTAAAAGACTCATATCAATCATAAAATCTATAGCGTTGTTGAATTTATGGTGGCGTGAACGAAATGGAAATATCATTTTTGCCAATGATTCAGACATTACACAGGCATTTGACTTGTGGGAGAAAATTTCGGTTAGTCAGGAATTGAATTTGCCGCCATATGTATATCATTTATATAAAGAGGTTGTTTTAACTGCATGGTATGAGAAAAACATGAAAAGGTTTGGGCAAATTATTGGAAGAGGCGATACTTTGGGTTTAACACGCCAAGAAATTTTGCAGAAGCATTTTAATGTATATGGCAGAATGATGGACGGATACCAATTGCGTCAGCAAATACTCCCAATGCTTGAAATGACGGGGTTGATTATTCAGGAACAAGATCAGCAAGATAAAAGAAAAGTGCTCATTTACCCCACTACTCAAATGATGGATTTTCTAAAAAATAGTGTGGGAGCAGCGGGGGAAGGAAAATGAAGATAAGTTTTATGCCAAATTGTCTATTGATTTCGAAAAAATATGCCAGCACACTCATATAGAGAAGAAACAGATTACCTTAAAAAAATCGCAACGCAATGGTTAAAAAAATATCAATTTTTTAACGGTTCACAATTAGGAAAAATTCAATGGACACAGGAGTTTTCTAGTCACAGCAGCAGCGTCGGAATAGTTTGTAATATTATGAATGATCAGCCATATATTCGTTTATACTACACGCAAACAAATAATTATACAGGAGAGAAAAAAGACTTTGATTATAAGGTAATGTTAACAACAACAGTCTGTAATTTTGGTGGAAAAAGATATTGGTTTATCTGCCCTTTAGTGAAAAATGGTGTGCCATGCAGGCGTCGTATAGGTGTGCTGTATAAATCAGGAGATTATTTTGGGTGTCGAAAGTGTCAGAATTTAATCTATACCTCTCAAAAAATAAATAAAGCGTATCAATATTATGCATTATTTAGAATGCTGGGAGTAAATAAAAAAATTGACACATTACAAGAGCAAATAAAAATCCCATATTATAATGGTAAACCAACAAAAAAGCAACGAAAATTACTGAAATTATATCGGCAAGTTAATCAATATTATCCTTTACTGGATGAAATAGGCAGGTTATAATTGAAATGTTGACCCAATCCAAATGAATTCCATAACGTTTTATTTTTATGCTGCCTCTAAATGGGCGGTTCTGCCAGCATATATTCGTTATGGATATGGTGTTGGGTCAACCAGAACCGTCCTTTTAGGTAAAAAAATATGTTTAAAAAACAGAGTGAAGAAAAAATAACTTATTTTGTGTATATAAGAAAAAGCAGTGAGCGTGAAGAAGCTCAAATGCTAAGTATTGATGCACAAAAAAGAGAACTTGAGTTGTTTTGTAATCGCCGTGGTATTCAGGTAAAAGAATTTTTTGTCGAATCGGCTAGTGCATATAAAAAAGGACGAAAGAAATTTAATGAAATGTTGCAACGGTTTGAGCAGGGAGAAGCTAACGGACTATTGGTTTATCACCTTACAAGAATTGCAAGAAATAGTTATGACGGTGGTAATGTTATTTATATGATGGGAGAAGGCAAAATAAAAAAGATTTTGACTCCATCGGGGGAATACCATTGCGATAATAGCGATGATCTTCTTATTATGCAGATTCACTTTGCAATGGCAAAAAAATCGTCTGATGACACCAGTAACTTTGTAAAACGAGATATAAAATCAAAGTTATTGAAAGGGGAATATCCTTCATTTGTTGCATTGGGGTATTTGAACCTTGATCAATATGGGCGTATTTCAGGCAAGAGGTATGATCAGGAAAAACAACAACTGTTGCATGAGCAATCAAAAATAGAAAATCGTAAATTACGGCGCATAGAGATTGACCCTGTAGTAGCACCTTCAATTGTGAAACTGTTTGAGCTGACATCTACTCGGCGGTATACATTAAATAATTTACGTGAGGAGGCATTAAAATTGGGTATAAAGGGCAATAGGAGCGGTAAAAAGATCAGTAATGCTTCATTACACCGTATACTCACAA
>Ga0156424_121_pt1 | contig 6452 bp, 6 predicted proteins | sample RifOxyA2_FD_108067 | JGI IMG/M metagenome (GOLD analysis project Ga0156424, IMG submission 108067) | Candidatus Kerfeldbacteria bacterium RIFOXYA2_FULL_38_24 | reverse complement strand
CTCCAGTTGATATCCGGAGAGCTGACGACATCCTGCGTCGAGTCACCGTCTTGGACACCGAGCTATGGTTAAAACGAATCCACCGGCTCCCCTCAGTGTTGCCCAAATAGAGCCCACGGAGCCGTGGATTTCTCGTTTTTTCGATCAAGCACGATGTTCTTTGGTCACAGGTGAAAACGTGCGTAATTCCGCATACATTAGCCTAATTCTAGCCAATGGTAGCTACATCTCATTTTGCTTTTCTTCAGGTTTCGAGTCTCTCCTTCGGCACGACGATATTGTTGACCGCAATTTGCTGAATTTCTTAGAGAAGTTGATGATTTTTCTCCTCGGACACTGCAAGCAGATTGGCTTCGGTGGCGCCGGTGCCCAAATAGTGCCCACGCTCGATTGGCTATTTGCTTTCCTGAATGGGTTTACAAGGCGCTTTGACAGGTCTTACTCGCTTGGTATACTGAACTTACCGTTGTGGCGATTCACGTCGAAGGAGGATATCATGATAGACAACAAAAGCGCCGAAAAAAGAGTGCGCGATTCTTTGTTGACACCAGAGCAACTGGCTATCCAGGTTCACGAGGATCACGCCCCGTCTGAAAGAAGAACATGGACTATTTTTGGTCTATTTGTGGCCGCGTGTTTCCTGTTATTTTTTCTGTTATTTATTTTTTCCGTGTGATCTACGTCGCAGCGGACCAACAGCCTTGCGTTCAATTGAATCAGCAAGGTTGTTTTTTGTGGCCGCATTGTGCCTCCCGCGCCCCATGTCTTGGCCCGGCTTGGACTGAGAATACTCGACAGGTGCGGACAGATGATTCATGTGTGCTACTAGCAGTATTCAGACACGAGACCCACAGGAAATTTTTTTGAATGAATGACAGTTAAGGCAACTTCACCGAATTACGCTTGTGCGACAGATAGTTCTGTACGATTATTCGGCAGGGACATGCACGAGGTTTGGAACGGCGGAGACAAGAGATACCATGATCGTGTTGACAAGACGGCAAAAAGACTTTGTGATGACATCGGCGAGTTCGTAGCCCGTCATCATGAGGGGCAAGATCCAAAGGTCTTTATTCAATCCATTCAAGGAATGGGTTATCGGCTCCCTTTGGCGTTGTCCAAATAGAGCCCACGGAGCTGTGGATTTCTCGTTTTTCGATTAAGAATGATTGCGACATCCTATTTAGCTTTTCTTCAGGTTTCGAGCCTCTCCTTCGGCACGACGATATTGTTGACCGTTCCGAGCATGAGGTGATAGTATGGCAAATATGAGCCCGAACAGCACTGGTTTTGCCAGCGTGTTCGACGTGTGATTACCACCCGTCTTGCATCTATTTTTTAGACTACGCCCGCTAAAGGAAATATGAATATGAATTCACAAACACCACGTGTTCTATTTACGAGCATGCTGATAGCTTCCATTTTAACGTTTCTTGGCTGTACGATCGAACAATCAAAGTCACCTGCTAGCACAATATCATCTGATGACGAAACTGCCTCTGGGGACGTGTCGTCTTCTGATGAGCATCCAACAGCTACTGGCTTGCAGGAATATAGGGATGAAGCTCATAAGCTATCGTTTTCTTATCCTTTAGAGTGGGGAGTTTCTGTTGTGGAAAAGAGCACGCCCGAATCAGGAACCGGAGAAAAGACCACTATTAGTTTTTCGAATGATAGCCTCTGGCGCACAAACTATGGATATGGCCTGCCTACTTTTTACATAGAAACCATAGACTATAAGCTTGGTGCTGCGACGGATATACCCCCTATTCCTTTTTCTGCTATCGATTTCAGCAAGACCGAAGAAGCATTATCAGAATCTTTGGTTCCTTATCAGGGGGCTTCGCTGGCAGTAGAAAAAGTAGTTCTTGATCACTCTTCTGCGTTGAAAGTTGTTGAGACCGGAATTGACATGTCTGGTACTGCATATAGTCGACTATACTATTTGTGTCCAAAGTACGATACAACACAACAGCTAAATCTAGGCATTTTTTTAAGTCCAAACCTCGAAAGTAGTATCGACACAGTACTGAAATCAATCAAATTCCTTCAGAGCGGAGAGAGCGGGTCTGATATGGATAATTGGATTACTTATAAAAATGTAACTCATGGTTTTAATGTTAGCTACCCCAAAGATTGGTCTATTAGATCAGGTTACGATAGTGAGAATGAGAAGATAATACTGGACGACCAATCGCGTAGCTTTCATTTAGAACCTTTGGAACAACTATCCAAACATCAAGGTTTTCCCCCCGGGATAAGTATCATGATCCATACCGATGCCGAATTTGAGGAACTAGTTAACGACTTGCAAAACAATAACGAAGGCTCATGGCAAACTTCAATAGACGGCTTTGATGCAACTGTCTATAAGCGATTAGAGGTTGCCTACTATCAGCTTACTACAGTTCCAAAGAAAAATATTGAAATCATAGTTAGGGTCGACACCAATTTTGAAATGGATGAACAATTTACTGGTATTTATAGATCTATTCGGTTTCAATGATTTGTATATGATCATCCCCACATCATAGTTTTGTTGTAATAATTGATTATTCTATTTTTAATCTAAGGCCTTGTTTCTCAGGAAGTTAATTTTGTAAGCGGCTTATTTCATCTTTTAGAAAAAGCAAAACTTCGTCTTTTAAAGTTTTTCTAATTTTTTGAAATTCTGTGGCCGGCAGTAAAGAGTTTAAATCCTCATTGATAATTGTTTGGGTAATATTTTTTTCTATAAATTGGTACAGCTCTTGAAAAAAATTTAACAATTTAGTATTTCTGCGTTCCTCGATAATCTCTTTTTTATAAGGAAGTTGTTGGGAAAAAAAATGATAAACATCAAAAATATCACGACCGGCAATTGACCCGGATTTTTTATAACGATCCAAAATCGCCACCAGCTTATTGGCAAACATGGTTTCTATAGTTTGGCAGATCATGGTGCGGTTAATGTCCGGAAGATACGCGGCTTGATATTCGTTGTTTTTTGGCGGCGGGAACTGCGCTTCAATTTTTATGGTGTGGCGAGTATTTTTTGGTGCTTGATATTTTAGAAAATATTGCAAACCATTTTTACTATAATCGGCAATGATTAAATCCAGCTGTTTAAAAATTATTTTTAAGTTTTTGTGTACAGAGAGCAAATCTTTTTTTTCACCCAAAAAATCAAAATCCAAATCAACCGAAAAACGGTCAAGATACCCCTGCATGGCCGCACACGTACCACCCTTAAAACGTAAAAATTTTATCAACCCTATATCGTCGGCAATAGCAACAAGCAAGCGATAAAGCTGAGCCTTATGAATTGTGTCTTGTGGTCTAGGAATAAACATAACGTTTTTTAGTTAAAGGATAGCCAATTTTTTTTTGGACTTTTTTCACCAATAACCAGTCAATCTTTTTATCAAAATGAAACCGAGGATTAAAATATAACATATCTGCTATAGCCCTTGTTACATCAGCCACATTAACACCAAATTTTCGATCATTTTGATAAATGCCCGTCGGACTAAAAAGAAATTGATCTTTTAATTGTCTTGTTTTATAGAAATTTTCAGCAATTCTAAAATTTTTAGAACAATGACTAATAATAGAAATATATTGCGGCGGGGTATTAATAAAGCCCTGCTGATAAAGGACGGTTTCGCAACTAATATAAGCATAATTATGCACCGCAGAGACCCCTAGCGCCCAAAGTTCATCAAGGTTGTTTGTTTTTGATAACGACCTGGTGGAGTATAAGCTTTTATAGATGGGATAGAGGTATTTTAAGCTAATTAGTCGACTGGCGGTTTGATGCAGGGTGTTTTTATTAGAAATATTCCAAATTGCCGCTAAATCTTGGGTGTGAAGAATTAACTGTTTTTGGCTTAATAATTGAGCTATTCTATTATTACGTTGTTTTATAATATACATATATATACATTATAATATAACTAAATATTTTGTCAATATTTTTTTTAATGCCGTCTTGTCTTGTGGGATTTTTTTTGGTATAATAAATAAAAGGATAAAAAATAAAAATTAAGAAAAATTTATGGAGGAAAACATTTTTAAAAAAACGGCTAAACGTCACCGTTCTTTGTGGTTATCTGTTTTTGCGGTTGCCGTTTTGGCTTTATTACCCATAGCCTCGCGCGCCAATGTTTTTGAAGGAGATCAAGAAGCGTCAGTACGAGAAAGTTTAAATCTTTATGGCTGTTACGCCGAAGATTTAAGCGTAGGCTCGAGCACCGCAGAAGCCACGCACGATCTTTTATATGTTGGTTGTAATTCTGCCAACGGCATTTTTGTGTCTAATGATTTTGGCACAACCTGGACCGGACCTGTTGACGGTTCTGATTTTGGCACCATTTCCGATGTGGCCGCTTCAGATGAGGCCAACACGGCCTATATGATCGGCGGAATCAAGCTGTATAAAACCGCAGACGGCGGCGCTAGTTGGACACAGTTGGGAGCAGAAGAAAATTTAATGAACTTTGGCCAGCAAATGGAATATGGTAACGGCCGGTTAGTCTCTGTTTATAGAGAGGATGACCAGGTGGGTGTTTATGATGAGGCCGCAGGTTCACTTTCTTTGGTGAGTGTTACTGGCGACGCCAATAATTCTGTTGCTTATGTTGCTTACGCCGGCGGGGACACCTGGTACGCTTTAGCAGGCGCAAATGATAATAATACTTTTTATTATTCTAATGACGGCGGGGACACCTGGGTTTCTTCCGGCGCTGTAGGAAACTTAAACAGAATAGCGGTAAACCCAAGCAATCCCGATTACTTTGTGGTTTCCGGAGAAGACGGGCTTAATTATACCGATGACGGCGGTCAAACTTTCCAAACTTTAAATTACGTGGGTTCTGCAACTACCAGCACTCCGACTGTAACAGATACAGGTTGGGTATATATGAGCCTGTCTTTTACTTCTGATAACGGAGCCAACTGGTATAGTGTGGCCAACACCACAGACGGCGTCCATTTGAAAGGCGATTGGTGGATTATTGATTCTTATAATAATCATTATTACACCAAAACCGGAACAGGCGTGGCTTATACTACAGATTTAAGCACGTGGCACACCAGCAACGAAGGCTTACAAGCTTTGACTATTTATGATTTAAGTATTGATGATACCAAAGATGTGTTGTGGCTTGCGACTTTAGGCGGATTTGTGAAAAGTGAAAATTTTAATACGGCGCTAAGTAGTGGCGGACAGCCAACTTGGAGCGATTTTATCAAGCCAGACGAAGATGAAAATGGTAATTCTAATATTGACGGCACAGATGCGGTGTGGGTAGATCCGGCTAACAGCGATGTGGTTTTAGTTTCGGCTTTGGGCAGAATGTGGCGTTCTGTGGACGCCGGAACCACATGGACCGAAGTGGAATACGACGGTTCTAATGTGACAGATTTTGTTCAAGATTTTGACGGCAATTTATATTTAACTTATAGAAACAATTCTGAGGGCGGAGTATACCAAAGCACAGACAATGGCGTTACTTGGACTGATTTAGCAATGCCCGTCGCGCCAGCAAATGCCATAACTGTTGATGGCGATAATCATTTAATTGTCGGCGTGGGCATTGAACAAGATAACGCCGGCGCTCATCGCGGTTTGTATTTTTATGACGGATCCAGCTGGTCGCAGATTACCGAAGACAGTAGTCATCCTTTATATGGCCGCTTGGTAAACGATGTGCTGTGTGTTTCCGAAACCGGATATACCTACGCGGCTGTTGCCGACGCGGCTCCGGACAACGGCACCAACGGTTCGCTTTACGGCGGCCTGTTTTTATCCAACGATTCTGTTACCTGGGATTCTTGGAGCCAGGTTTCTGATGGTTTAATGAATGATATGTGGGCGCAAAGTTTGGCCTCAGAAGACGACGGACAATTTATTTATGTTTCCTCGGCTCGGCCGGCAGGAACAGGATATGTTTTTAAATGTGATTTTACCGGAGAAAATTGCGGTACTTATTATGAGGGGCTAATTGATGAATATTACAACGCCTTATTGTTTGATGATTTTGTCAGCGTTGGCACCGGTATGTATCGCTACGAATCCAAAGCCACTTTAACTTTGCAAAAGTTGAAGAAAAAACAGCATAATAAATATCGTCTGCGTGCTACTTTAACCGACAACGCCACTTCCGCTTCTTTAAATTCCCGCACGGTTAAGTTGATGTATAAACTAAAAGCCAGCGGCAAATACAAAATGCTGAAAAAACAAAAGGTGAAGAACGGTAAAACTGTATTTTTAGTCAGAAAAAGAGGTTTTTATCAGTTGCGCTGGAAGCCGGTTTCTGATGTGGACACTTCGGCTTATAGCAGTGTGGTAGAAAAATCTGGTATTTTGAGAATTAAGAAAAATTCTTATAAATTACAGTTAACCAGTTTGGGTCTTTAATAAAAATTAAGTAGGTTTATTTTTAAGAACGAGTTTTTAAAAGACTCGTTCT
>Ga0156424_124_pt1 | contig 9662 bp, 7 predicted proteins | sample RifOxyA2_FD_108067 | JGI IMG/M metagenome (GOLD analysis project Ga0156424, IMG submission 108067) | Candidatus Kerfeldbacteria bacterium RIFOXYA2_FULL_38_24 | reverse complement strand
AACAAACCTCCTCATCCTCATCGCAGTAACACATAGAGGGTTTTATCATATATTTTAATTTGAATCTCCCTCTATGGGAGTTTTTTGTTTTGAATTTTAAATTATGAAAATTTTTCAATATTACCACAATCAATATTCATCTTCATCCTTTGGTTTATTTTTTAATCCGTAGGATCGGTTTGATATTTTCTATTTAAACAAGCGTCTTCCATCTATAGTTTATGACGATGATCAGCATTGTCTTTATCACTGGAAACCGTCTGTCTATTTTTTAGTTGTTGTCAGCGAAGAATAAACAGGAGGCGTGATTGCATTCTCTACGGCCGCTTTGGATTTTATCCGAGGCGATTTTTTCCCATTAAAATGGCACTTCAAAAAATGCCACGGCGCTTAGCTTGTGACCTATATATTTGCCTTAAAAAATATTATAAAAATTGTCAGGTTATTTAATTTATAGCTAATTTTAGCATACGATTTTTCGAGTACAGTACTTTCCCTTTGTCATAATGTTTGTTATATTCAGTATATGAAATTTCCACGTACTAAAAAATTGCTATTTGCTAATAATAAAGGAGGTGTGGGCAAAACCACCCTAGCTTTTAATTGTGCCGTTTCCTTTGCCAAACAGGGTTATAAAACAGTTTTGGTAGACTTGGATCCGCAATGTAATCTCTCATGTTTAGCTTTAGGTAAAGAACAATATATGAATGGTTGTCTTGCTGATAATAATAACCAAAATATTTCCCATGTGCTGAAAGGGGTTGTGGAAGGAGGAGGAGATATTGATTTATCAACAAACTTTATTCCTGTTAATAAAAATACAAATAATTTGTTTTTAATGACGGGTAGTGTGAATCTTTCACTTTATGAAAATTTATTAGTTTCAGCTTATGGTTTAGCGGCCGCTGGTCAACAGTTGGGATATTTTCAAATAAGTGCCATAGATCGTTTTTTACGCGAAAAGGGATTACAAGAGGAGGTTGATATTTTTGTTATTGATACCTCGCCCAGTCTTTCTTTATTAAACCAGATTATTTTTTTGGGTGCAGATTATTTTATTGTTCCCATGTTGCCTGATGCTTTTAGTGTGCAGGGCATAGAAAATTTAGGTACGATTTTTGAAAAGTGGAAACAAAATTGGAAAATAACCGGTAAAGCACTTTCTGGAGATACGGAAACTAAATTTGTACTTGCTGGCGACGGTTTATTTATTGGTTATGTAATTAATTCTTATAATGTTTATGGTCAACAACCTATTAAAGACCATCGTCATTGGATGCAAAAAATTCCTACAAAAGTTAAAGGATTCTTATCTGAAAAACATTGCAGGAATGGCTTAGTGGCTACGAGTTGGGCAAATCCCTTGGCCATTATTCAAGATTACGGCCGCATACCAGCTAAATGTCAAGAAATCGGTACTGCAATTTTTGATCTTGATCCCAATTTAATTCAAGATGTACACCAGGGCACCAAAGAGAATATTGAAAAATCTAAAGAGGAGTTCACTGCACTATCTGAAAAAATTATTAAAATTTTTACTGAATATTAATACTTAGGCTGTTTTTATAGTGTAAACAACAGGGGACTAAACCACCAAAAAATGTCACGGGGCTTAGCTTGTGACCTATATATTTGCTTTAAATAAATATTTTAAAATTGTCAGGTTATTTAATTTATAGCTAATTTTAGCACTCAATTTTCCATTTGGATATTCATTGTATATCGATTGGGCTTGACAACGTGTTAATTTTGTGATATTATTTTTGGTTCTTTTGAACATTGAAAAACCCGCCAACGGGCCATTTCGGCCCAAGGCACAAAGCGCAGAGAGGAGGCAAACATGCTGCGCAAAAAAAGTGTTTGGTTTTTTGTTATTTTTTTTGTTGTCGTGGGCTGTGGCGGCCAGAGGTATCTCTGGAACGGCGACGGCGACGGCGACGGATACGGCAATGAGGCCGTGTCCGTGTGGTCAACCACACAGCCGAAAGGCTATGTGGCGAACGACCGCGACTGCAACGATGCCAACGCCGCGATCAATCCGGATGCGGACGAGACCTGCAACGGCAAGGACGACGACTGCGACGGTGAGGTGGACGACGAGCTCCCGGTGGCCTGGTACCGGGACAGCGACAGCGACGGCTACGCATGGTTTGCCAGCAAAGTTGCTGGCTGTGCAGAGCCTGCGTCCCCTGGCCATTGGGTCAGGGAGTATGAGATAAATACGGCGGATCCGGACTGCAACGACGCCAACGCCACGATTAACTCGCGGGCCACCGAGGTCTGCGACGGCGTGGACAACGACTGCAACGGCAAGGTTGACGAAGGCAAATGGTACCGCGATGCAGATGGCGACAGCTATGGAGCTGTCGCCATGAAGTGCGACGGAGTCGGAGGCGTTGGTTACGTGACCAACAGCACCGACTGCAACGACGCCAACGCGACCATCAACCCGTCCGCGACTGAGATCTGCGATGGCGTGGACAACGACTGCAACGACGCGGTAGACGAAGGTCTCGTTACCATCTGGTATCGAGACGTCGATGGCGACGGCTATGGAGTCGTCAGCGCGCGGCAGGCCCACGGCTGCCACCGTCCACCCGGCTATGCCGGATCGGTGGGGGACTGTAACGACAGCAACGCCGCCATCAACCCGGACGCGACCGAGGTCTGCGACGGCGTGGACAACGACTGCAATGGCAGTGTCGATAGCGGTATGACCGAGAGGGTCTACCGCGACAGCGACGGTGACGGTTATGGCGAAAAAGCCATCACTGTCTGCCTGGGGGCAACTCCCCCCGGCTACGTCTCCGAGGGCGGAGACTGCAACGACACCGATGTCGCTATCCGCAGTGGCTGCAGCGAGTAATCGCTGACAGCACCAACCAAATCCCTGGGGACTAAATAACAACCAGGGAAAAGTCGTCCACCAACCTCAAGGTGGGTGCACGAGGCGCGGCAGTACAGCCCGTCTCACCGAGAAGCGATGGAAAATTTCATAGGTTTCCCCAACCATTGCTCCTCGTTTCTCCTTTGAACACAAGATATTGTGTGCATAGGAAAAATAAAACAGTGTAAACGACAGGGGACTAAACCAGTAATTTTCTTCCCCTTAAAATAGCACTTCAAACGTTGCCACGACGCCTAAATTATTGTTAATATTAAGTATTTTTGATATCATCCTTGAGTGATGAGGATTTGACAATCGTCTAAAAATCGTCTAAAATACATCTATAAGTTAGATAATATATGTATGTTTCACCCAAAATATAATATTACCAATAAATTACTAGCTAATATTAAACAAATTAGTGAGATTGTAGCAATTCTTAACGAGCGACGTTTTCCACAAGTTGTTTTATTTGAAATGGAGCGAAAAGCACGTGAAATATCTGCACATGCCTCAACAAGCATTGAGGGTAATCCTTTGCCTTTAACTGATGTTAAACGTTTGTTAAAACAATCACCAAAACACATTCGCAATTCAGAACAAGAAGTTTTAAATTATAATCAAGCGTTGTTACATTTAAAAAAACAATTAGATGCAGGCGATAGTAAATTAGATTTAAAAAGTATTTTAACCACACATCATCTGGTAACAAAACAACTGCTTGAAAAAGCTAGCTGCGGGAAATTACGTCAAGCACCTGTTTTTGTTAATGATCCAAGATCAAGACAAACAGTTTTTTGGCCTCCAGATTATCAGGATGTTATGCAGCTGCTAAAAGATTTACTTAATTTTATCAAAAAGCAAGAGGGGATAATTGATCATTTAATTTTAGCAGGGATTTTTCATAAACAATTTGTGCTCATTCATCCTTTTATGGACGGTAATGGTCGCACAGTACGTTTACTGACAAAATTATTATTAGCAAGACTTGGACTTAATACTTTTAATTTGTTTAGTTTTGAGCGCTATTATAACGCAAATGTTACTAAATATTTTTCTCTGGTTGGCGAGCAAGGAAATTTCTATGATTTAAAAATTGATTTTACTAAGTGGTTAGAATATTTTACTGATGGTATTATTGACGAGTTATTACGCGTTAAAGGCGAATTAGCCAAAGCGAATCAAGCCCCAGCCTCAGGCCTAAAAGAACATCATCATATTATTTTAAATTACATTAAAGAACATGGCTCTATTAATGATGCTCTATATTCTAAATTAGTTAAACGCGCAAAATCAACTCGCGCTTTAGATTTTCGTTATTTACTTGATCAAGATTTAATTAAACGGCACGGAAAAGGCAAAGCCATTTATTATTGTTTGAAGAGATAAATTTATTATGGCTACAAAATTTGATGACTTATCTTCAGAAAAAAAAGGCAAGACAACAGAACAGCCTGCCGATCTTGATGTTGAAAAAATGCTAAAAGAAGTTGCTGAGGCAAAATTAATTCATAACAATTAACGGAATAAAATTTTTACTCGACAGAAATAAGATAGGCAATTATTAGTAAATATATTTATATGACACCCATCATAAAACAAGAAGGAAGAACAAAAATATTCATTAAGACACCTCAGGAAATTGAGGATGCAATGAATCAAGGCTTAGAGAAACAAAAAATGGAGGCAGTAGAAAGAAAAAAAAAATGGATTGAGGATGCGCTAGCTAAGAAACTAGTAGAAGAAGAACCAAATAAAAAGACTCGCGTAATAATTACCGTTCCTTTATATAGAGAGTTCGATGAAATTGTTCCTCAATTAGAATCTTTAGCTAGACAGACAGTTTCTCCAGAAAATTTTGAAGTGATTATTTTGGTTAATAATAAACCAGAGGCGGAAAAAGAAAATAGTGAAGCCTATAAAGATAATCAAAAAACTTTACAGGTAGGAAAAAGATTACACAGTGAAAAAGAGCCCTTAGATTTAAATGAATATCGCGAAAAGGTATTATCTTACGTTAAAGCAAATGGTATTGCGGTTCACATGATTGATCAATCTTCCGTTGGTACATTGCATGATATTGCAGAGATTAGAAATGAAATTGATCAAGAAGCATATCGGCGATTATTATTAACTGATATAGGAGATCAAGGTGTTATTACTTGGCTTGATGCAGACACTCTAGTAGAAGCTAGATATGTAGAAAAAATTTTAAATGCCTTTAAAGACCCTAATTTAGACAGCCTTTTTGTTGATTTAGATTTTTTTGCTAATAAAGGGGCTGATGAAAAAATTTTTCAACACACATATGATTATCAATATGGAATGCAGTATAGGCAATTTGGAAGTTTATTAGGCTGTCCGAAAGAATTTTCTCATGTTGGTGGATGTCAAATGGTGGTTCGAGCCGCTGTGCTACCTAAAATTGGTGATATTAGATGTCTAGATAAAAGAAACCATGTAGGAGAAACTGATTATATGTCTGAGGTATTAAGCCTTGGAACTAATAGTAAACATGCTGAGAATATTTGGGTGCATACTAAAGATAGAGCCAAACAAGATGGTTTAACTTATTCTCACAGCAGATATTTATCGGTGAAAGATCCTATCCATCATCCAAATAGACAGCCAAGGTTTTCTTATCAGGTAGTTATGGAACAAGCAGCAATAATAAAAAAACAATTGAATCTAATGATCCATAAAAATGAGCTTACTCAAGCAAGGGCGACAACATATCATGAAGAAGCTTTGCGGAGAATTTTATCAGCTATTGGTATTAAGGATGTAACTACAGCTAATGCAAATGGTATAGATTACAATTGGATAACTATTCAAGGAGTTTTTCGAGAACAATATGGCGAACTATGGCAAAGTGCTAAACCGGTAGACCATATAGAAGATATCTTAATGGTTTTAAGAAATTTTATCAATAACGAATCAGAGTTGTCTGCACTAGAGCAATGTATTCAAGAAAGTATTCAAAAAAGCGAAAGTCATCTTGAGGCAGTTCAGTATTTTTTTAGAGGGATAATATCATCTGCCTATGAACAAGGTTTAAATAAAATTCATTTTTCAGACGATCCTATAGCTGAAGAATTTTTTTCTCAGAATCCATGGGCAGAAAAAAAGCTCAATGAATTATTAAATAAATGTCATAATCAAGAAGATGTTATGTTGGAGTTGCAAAAAGAATTTCCTGATTATTTTAGTGATTTTGAGCAAACCCCTTGTCGCAAGGCAGTGGCTACACTACAAGGTATTTCTGTTTTTTTAAAAAAAGTTAGAAATCATCCAGCACAATTTCCAGTTGCCAACAAGTTTTTTACCGAAACTTTTTGGCAAAAAGAAATTGATTTAAATTCATTTATTCAAGGCATAAAAATTGAAAACAATGATGCTATAGTTAATCAATGAGAAAATTATTTAGAAAAATCTTTCTTATTTTCCAATAAAATAAATACTTTAAAAATGTTAAGGAAAATAAGCTAATACATGGCAGGATAAATATATTAGAAAACAATAAATTTATTATGGCTACAAAATTGGTACTCGTCTGTTTAATTTGTTAATTAGCGAGGCCAAAAAATATGGTGCCACCACATTAAGCGGTAATGTCACGAGTTTGTCTGCACTTAAAACCCGCGCCAGATTATTTGGTAAAGACAATTTAAAATTTCAAAATAGGAGTTATCGGCCACTTGATATTACTTACGAAGAGGTTCTAAAAGGCGATATTGATTATATTGTCAGTGTTGATTTATAAAAAACAGTGTAAACAACAGGGGGCTAAACCAGCAGAAATTGTTCCCCTTAAAATAGCCCTTAAAAAATGCCACGGTGGGTAAAAAAGAAAAATTTTTAAAAATTTGCTTTGTCCTTATTTTTTTGATATGGTTTATATAAAGTTTATTATTATGGTTAAAAAAAAGTTATCCCAAAAAGTAAAAAACGAAGTATTAGATTTTACACGAATTTTACAAGAAGCTAATATTCCTATTGAAAAGGTTTATGTTTTTGGATCTTATGCCAAGGGTACACAAAATAAATGGAGTGATGTTGATGTTTGTGTTGTTTCTAAAAAATTCACTAATTCTTGGCAGGCTACTCAGATGTTATGGCAAAAGCGACAAAAAGATCATGGCTTAACAATTGAACCAGTTGGTTTTCATCCCAAAGATTTTTTATCTTTATCAACTCTTACTGCAGAAATTCTCAAAACCGGCATTCGCGTTGTTTAATGTAGAAACTTGGCGGTCAAATTTCCCTTAAAATAACCCTTCAAAAAATGCCACGGGGTGTAATATTTTCCCATTTAATCGTCTAAAAACACCTCATTTTTTTTGCGCGATACTTGCGTGATACTTTTTATAAATTAAAATAACACCTCCGGAGATTTTTTCCATCAAAACCTATTTGGTTAAATTTAAAAAAACTGTTATAATCTTTTTAAAGATTAAGTTAATCATTAAACAAATGTCTCAATTATTCTGTAGGCGCAAAGGTATTTTATTAGGAACAGTATTTTTTTTATTGGGGTTTTTAGTTCTGCCATGGCCGCAAATGGTCAAAGCGGTTGACACCTTGCCGCCTGCGCTTAAAATTTTTCAAGCCGGTAAAAAGGGCAAAAATCTTAAGGAACAGAGCAGTTTTTTAGCTTTAACGCCGCAAGATGTGAACGGAGGCACAGTGGCTGTTTGTAATTTAGACAACAAAGGAGCGGATGAAATTATGGTCGGCGCCGGACATGGTTCTAAACCTGAAATAAAAATTTATAACCGCAAAGGAACACTCAAAACTTCTTTTATGGCTTTGCCGGATTATATGTTGGTAGGTTTAAATGTGGCCTGTGGAAAACTCGATGGCGCCAAAAAACCAGCTTCAATTGTGGTGGCCGCGGGTCGTGGCGGAGGTCCTTTAGTGCAGGTTTTTGACCAAAACGGTCATCGGCGGAATTCTTTTTTTGCTTATGACCAAGCTTCCAGGAACGGAGCTTTTGTGGCTGTGGGTAAAGTAGATAGAAAAACTTCAGGTGCGCAGATAATTACCGGATCCGGCCCGGGCGCCAGGTCTGATGTGCGGGTTTTTGACAAACAAGGTAATTATTTGGGTCTTGATTTTTTACCGTTTGCGCCTGAATATGAAGGCGGTGTATCGGTGGCGGTTGCCAATGTAGACGGCGGCAAACAAGCGGAAATTGTCATGGCGCAACATGTTTTTGGCGGACAGGTTAAAGTTTATAAAAATGATGCGCAAAAAAGCATCTTGGCCGAGTTCAATCCTTATGTCGATGGTTTTATGGGCGGCATCAATGTAGCCAATGTCGGAGATGTGGATAAAGACGGAGTAGAAGAGTTTATGACCGCGCCTCGACAGGCCGGCGGACCGCAAATACAAATTTTTAAAGGTTGGGGAGCGGTGGTAAACAATAGCTTGGCCGCCTATCAAACCGACTACCGCGGCGGCGTGTCAATCAGCGCCGGCAATTTGGACAAAGACAGTAAATTGGAATTTGTCACTTTACCCCAAAAAAAATACGCGGAAGGGCGCACGGACTTAGGCGCGAAATACATAGAGGTCAATTTAGCCACGCAAACATTAAGCGCTTATCGCAACGGGGTGAAAGAAATTGAGTTTTTGGTTTCCACCGGTATTGCTCGTTATCCCACTCCTCCCGGCATCACTCAAGTCATGGCCAAACTGCCGGTGCATGATTATAAATGGGAATACGGGCCAAATCATCCGGATAATTATGATATTAAAAATGTGCACAATAATTTAAGATTTCGCTCCAACATGTATATTCACGAAGCCTACTGGCACAGTAATTTCGGCCACCCCATGAGTCATGGTTGTATTAACGTCAACCTAGCCAATTCCAAACTTATTTATGATTGGGCCGATGTTGGCAATGCGGTTTGGGTTCATTAATATTATTTTTTTCCATGTCTTCATTTGAGAAAAAAGCGATAGGATATTTTTTCTTTATTTTTTTAAGTCTTCCTTTGGTTACTAACGCTTTTCCCAGCCGCGTTCCAGAGTTACAGATTGTAGATTTTCAAAAAAGAACACTTGCCAGTAGTTGGTCGGTTTTTCCCAGAGATTATCGCGGAGGCATAGCGGTGGCGACCGCTCCAATGGACAATAAGCCCGGTGACGAACTGGTTGTCGGTCAAGACGGCGGTCAAGACGCTAAGGGTTTAGTGAGAATTTTTTCCGCCGATAAACTTTTACGAGAATTTTTAGCTTTTCCCGAAGGCGCAGAACAAGCGGAGATGAGTTTGGCGGTTGGCAATCTTAATCAAGACGCACTGGCTGAAATAGTGGTGTCCACTCCGCGCGGACTTGCCAATACCGTTTTTATTTTTAACGCCGAAGGCAAGCTCGCTCCCGGCACTGTTGGCGCTTTTGTGCCTTTTCCGGAATTAACCGCCGGTGTTTCTGTTGCGGTTGGCAATGTTGTGGGAGATGAGGATTTAGAAATTATCGCGGGAACAGGCGCCGGCGCCGAACCAAAAGTGCGGATTTTCAACGCTCAAGGAGAAGAGTTGACAGCAGAGTTTTTCCCTTTTCCGGCTGATCAAAAGTTCGGTTTATCTTTGGCTGAAATTAAAGAGCCAGCCGGGCAAAATGACGCTTTAGCCGTAGGTTTTTTAAATGGCGGAAAAACTCAAGTGAAACTTTATCAAATAATTCCTCATCAGGCTTATCCTGTTTTGGCTGATTTTAGCGCTTGGACCAAAGAATTTCTCAGTGGCGTAAAACTGGGCGGCATTGA
>Ga0156424_125_pt1 | contig 102708 bp, 89 predicted proteins | sample RifOxyA2_FD_108067 | JGI IMG/M metagenome (GOLD analysis project Ga0156424, IMG submission 108067) | Candidatus Kerfeldbacteria bacterium RIFOXYA2_FULL_38_24 | reverse complement strand
GTCTTGGTATTACAAGGAAACGGCAAGAAAATCGCTTTGTGGAATGTTTTAACCAATCAAAAAGTATCTCAGGCCAAGCTTTCTTCCAAGGCTTATAACACCAATTCTTTCAAAATAAAGAAAATAGATGATAAAAAAACAGTAATCATCAAATCCTTGAACAAAAAACAACAAGAATCGCAAAAAAGCTTAGTGCGCTTAAGTTTAAACAAACAGAGTTTGAAAACTATCTCTACTATTTTAGGAGAATAAAGCTAAGATTTCTTTTCTTTGCTAAAGCAGCCTCATTTGGGGCTGTTTTAGTTTTTGTGGTATAATTACTTATAAATAATTAACTAAAATTTTATGAGCAAAAGAACATCAAATTTTTTACTTGGTGCAGGACTAGCCGCGGCTGTTTCTGCCGGAGTAGTGGCTTTTTTAACTCAAACTAAAAAAGGTCAACAATTAGCTAAAAAAGGAAAAGAGCACGCTTCGGAAATTACCAAAAAAGTGGCGCAAAAAGCCGAAACAGTACGTCAAATGACCAAACTGAAATATGGCGAAATTATTGATGAAGTAATGGCAGAGTATCAAGCCAAGAAAAAAATCACCAAGGAAATAGGCGCTGATTTAGCCAAAGAACTTAAAAAAGAATGGGAAAAAGTAAAAAAAGAATTAAAACAAGATGGTGAAAAACAAACCACTCCCCAGGCTCCTAGCCGGCAAAGTAAGAAAAAGACGACAAAGAGGCCGTAAATTAGGTTTTCCCACCGCCAATCTGAATTTACATCAAACTGTTGCGGACGGAGTATATTTTTCTTATGCTATTTTAAAAAAAGTCACTTATCCGGCTCTTACTTTTGTGGGTGCGGCGCAAACTTTTGCTGAAAAAAAACGCTTTATCGAAACCTATATTTTAGACTTTAACAAAAATATTTACGGCCAATGGTTAACGGTAATTCTGCTAAAAAAAATCCGTAATAATAAAAAGTTTAAAAACAAGCAGACTTTGCTGGCGGCTATGCAAAATGACCGAAAAAAAGCTCGTAAATTTTTTAAAAAATAATTTTTTATGACACTATCATTCATGAACTCAGAAAGAGGAGGAGGAGGAGGAGGAGGAAGAAAACCGGAAACACATGCAGAGGAAACTCGGGTTTTATTGGAAACAATGGTTAGTGACATACAGGCGCGTTGTGCTCAAAATGAAGCAGAGGCGTTTAAAGAATTACCGCGTTACACTTTATTGATGGAGTTGGGAAGATGTGTCAAATATCTTACGCCCCCGGAAGTAGAAACGGCCATATCTTGCATGGCTCAATTGGAAAGCCAAGTAGTGACAGACGCTTTAACCGGCGTGGCTAACCGACGTGCTTTAGATTTAACTTTACACAGATTAACCTCTGCTTTAAAACGCGAAAAAGAGCAACACCCTCCTTTTGTTTTTGCCATAGTAGACATAGATTTTTTTAAAAAAGTGAACAACGTTCAAGGGCATGATGTTGGAGATCAATTATTGACACAAGTTGCCGCTATTATCAGCGATACTTTGCGTCCCAGTGATCGGGTATATCGCATTGGCGGAGAAGAATTTGCTATTGTCTTGTCAAATACCAATAGTCAACAAGCAGGTATTGCCTTGGAGCGCGTCAGGCAAGCTATAGCAGAACAGACACAACAAACGGTTAGTATCGGTTATAGTCAATATCAGCCAAGTCAAAAAGTCACCGATGAGGATAACCATAATTTAGAAATATTGCTAAATGAAGCAGATTTGGCTATGTACGGCGCTAAAAATTCCGGTCGTAATCGTTTAGCGGATTATGCTCTTTTAACCGCAGAGCAAAAAATGCTGGTAAAACCAACGCCGGTAGAAATAGCAAAAAAAGATTTAACTCATCATAAACCTTGGCCGAATTTAGTTTTGCCCGATCAAACCGGAGCGGAAATTTATCAAAAATATCAGCAAATAGAGCAACCCTTTGGCGCCATTAGTACTTTACAAGTTTTATTTTGTAAAGCTTTGTCTCAAGTGCCGGCAGATCAATTTGTTAACGAACAAGCAGAACAGCTTCCTCAAATTTCCGCGGCGCTTGCTCTTTTTGAAAAGTTATCAGATACTGATGAATTAACTCAATTATTAAACCGTCGAGCCTTTACCAGAGATTTAGCGGCGCAATTAAGTGAAATTACCAGACAAAACCCGGAACAAACAAAAAAAGCTTTATTGGTCATAATTTGTGATTTAGACAATTTAACCAAATTGAATACAGATTGTGGACACTTGGGCGCAGATGCGGTTTTGCGAGCCGTGGCCAATATTTTAAAAAAATCTTTAAGAACCGGTACAGACAAACCTTATCGTTTTGGCGGAGACGAAATGGCCATTTTAGCGGAACTGTCGCCATCTGCCAATGGGTTTGCTGAAAATTCCATGGTATTTTTAGAAAGATGCCGTCAAGCTATATTAACAGAAGCGCAAACAGAAGCGCAAAAAGTTTTGTTATCTTTAGGTCTTACAGAGCTAAAGGAAAAAATTGCCCAAGCAACAATTACCATGACTTTTGGAGCAACTATCGTAGAGCAGTCAAGCCTTAATTCAGAAAAGCGCCTTGAACCTGATACGGTTTTTCAGCAAGCTGATACTGCCTTAAGAGAGGCTAAGCTTGAGGGTAAAAATAGATTTAAGTTGGTTTAAAAATTTTATTCCAAGGGCAAAGAAACAGTAAAAGTGGTGCCCTGTTTAGGAGCGCTGACAAAAGTAATATCTCCTTCATGCTTGCGAATAATTTGATAGGCAATATACAATCCCAGTCCGGAACCAATTTGATTGAGCGCTTCTACGTTGGAACCTCTGTATAATTTAGAAAATACCCGGGCTTGTTCTTCCAGGGGAATGCCTAAGCCGGTATCAGCAACCTTAATCATAATTTCGTTTACGTCCTGCTCGGCTGTGATAGTGACAACGCCGTTTTCCGGAGTATATTTTAAAGCATTGTCCACAATATTACTTAAAGCGATAAATAACTTACTGATATCCGCCGGTATGGTAATATTCGGTATTTTTTCCAGTAAAACTTTTAGCTTAATTTTACGAGCCGCGGCCGCATGTTCAAAATGATCTGCCAAATCTTTGACTAATTTTTTGAGATTTATTTTTTCAAATTTATACTGTAATTGTTCGGCTTCAATTTCCGCCACTTCCAATAAATTATTGATGATGACTACCATACGATTGATATTTTCAATGCCTTTTTGCAGTTGTTCTTTGGCATCTGTGTCAATTTTTCCAAAATCTCCGGCCACCGTCATATCCAAAAGCCACTTCATGCCGGAAATGGGCGTACGCAATTCATGCGCGGCAATAGAAAGAAATTCTGACTTTTGCTTGTCCAGTTGTTTGGTTTTGGCAAGTTCAATTTGCAAAGATTCTTGCACGGCCCGCATTTTTTGAATCATGGTATTAAAAGTTTCGGCAAAAACACCCAGTTCGTCATTATTGTCTATGTCAACCACTTGATATTTTCCGGCGGTAATACTTCGTGCCACTTTTGTAAGTTTTTCCAAAGGCTTGGTAATAGTGCGATTGGTAAAAATGTAAATAAAAATCAAAGTAACCAAAGTAAGAATACCAATGCCTATCACAATCGCTATGGTTTGCTGTACTCTTTTTTGCGTTTGCAGTCTTTCTTGTAAAGAAGAATCTTGAGTTTTTTGCTCAATTTGTTCATTTAAAAAATTAGCAAAAACATCCCGTTTGGCAGATACATTTTGTAATTGATTTTGCAACTGTTCCGGACTTTCTCCTGTTTCAAAAGCTCTAATCAAGTCTTCCAAAGAGGCATAAATATCATTGATTTGCGTTTCAAAAAGGGTGGTAAATTCAAAATCCGCCTCAGAACTAGAAGCTTTAAATAATTTCACTTCAGCGCCCACCGCTTTTTTTATATAAGTTTTGTATTGTGCTTTACTGTCTTTATCGCCGTTTTGGACATAATCATAGGCGGCTAGAATAGAGAGATTGATATTATCTTTAACTGCTGAGGTATGAATGAGGCGGGGGATTAAACTGTCCGCAATTTTTTGAGTATCGGTTTGAATGTTTAAGACTGAAGAAATATTTAAAAAACCCAAGTTAATAATCAGGATAAAAAGAATGGCTAAAATTAAAAAAATTTTATGCTTAAATTTTAAGTTTTTTAAACTTTCGACAATGGCGATAGACATCTTATTTTTTATTATATCAAATAAGCAGTCAATTTGTACAGTCTTTGATTATTTGTTATAATAAAAGAAATAAATATTCTGGGATTTTTTATGAACCAAAATCAAAACCCTTTACCACCAGCACCACCATCAATGGTGTCTCAAAAACAATCTCCTATACCGCCACCGCCACCGCCACCATCTCTGCCGTCAGTAGCAAAACCAGTAAACAAACCAGCGGTTATTCCTTCCGCTCCTTTTAGCTTACCAACAGCTACCCCGCCTCAAGTTCAACCACCACAGGCGCCACAAGTGGCACCGGTGTCAGACAATAGCGAATCCCTTACTTATCCGCCCAAACCTTTAAATTTTGACGAAATGATTTCGGAGGCGGAAAAAGAAAGCGAGGCTTTACAAAAACAACCGCCTGTTCCTATACCAAGACCGGCTCCGCCAATTGCCGTGCCAACAAACCCCATAACTCCGCCGACACCTTCAACACCTTTGCCAGCGAACTTACCTATGGCCACAGCTACTCCGCCGCAAGTTTTACCGATTGAAGTGCCGTTACCAACACCACCACCCTCGGCGCCGCAACCCATCATGCCTGCCCTGGCCGGTAATAATATTTTTGGCCCCCAACCCAATCCGGCTAACGCTCCTTTACCGCAAAATCCCATTCAACCGTTGACTCCACCAACCGTTCAGCAGGCTATTTTATCTGATGAAGAACAAGGAGAAATGTTTGGTCGAGAAAAATTATCCACTCTTCAAAAAGTTGTCATTATTATCATTGCCACCGTCGCTTTAGGAGCGGTTGTGGGCGTGGGTTATTGGCTGTATCAACAAACCATTGATTTATCCGCCAAGCCCCCGGTAATTGTCGATGCGGACGCCGACGGTTTAACTGATGCGCGTGAACAAGAATTAGGCACCAATCCCCAAAAGGCAGACACTGATGAGGACGGCTATCAAGATTTCGAAGAAATACAAAACGGCTACAACCCTTTAGGGGCGGGTAAATTATCAGAAAAATAATTTTTAAATATGAAAGTTGTAGTGGGCATGAGCGGAGGAGTAGATTCCTCAGTGGCGGCTTATCTTTTAAAACAGCAAGGACATCAAGTGGTGGGCGTATTTATGAAAAATTGGGATGATTTGCAATCCCATCCGCAGTATCGTAAAATCAATGATCTCGGTTGTGTTTGGAAACAAGACCATGAAGACGCTGACCAAGTTTGTCGACTGCTTGGCATACCTTTTTTAACTTATAATTTTATTAAAGAGTATCAAGTTAAAGTTTTTGATTTATTTTTAAAAGAGTTAAAAAAAGGACGCACTCCCAACCCGGACATTGTTTGCAACCAAGAAATTAAATTTGAACTTTTTTTAAAAAAAGCTTTGCAAGAAAAGGGGATTACGGCCATCGCCACCGGTCATTACGCCTCCCTAAAAAATAATCGGCTTGGTCGACCAAAAGACCGCAATAAAGATCAGACTTATTTTTTATACCGCATTAAGCCTGAATATTTATCCAAGATTATTTTTCCTTTAGCCAATTATTTAAAAAGTGAAGTGCGTAAAATCGCCCAAGATCAGCATTTTCCCAATGCCCAAAAAAAAGATTCCACCGGCATTTGTTTTATCGGAGATATTGATTATAGAAAATTTATTCAACAACATTTAATTTCCCAAAAAGGAGAAATTGTTACTGCAACCGGTAAAACGCTGGGCTATCACGAAGGTTTGCCTTTTTATACCATTGGCCAGCGCAAGGGCATCAATATCGGCGGTACCGGGCCTTATTATGTAATTTCTAAAAATTTAAAAGAAAATAAACTGGTGGTAACCAATAATAAAAATGATCCCCGATTATTTCAAGCACAATGCTTGGTAGAAGACTTGCACTGGCTGGTAAAACCTCAACTGCCCCTACAGTGCGCCGTTCAAATTCGTTATCGGCAAACGCCCCAAACGGCCATTATCGAAATTGTCGCTCACAATAAAGTAAAAGTAAATTTTACCATTCCCCAAAGAGCCGTCACCTCTGGCCAATCTGCCGTGTTTTACCAAAAAGATTGCGTCTTAGGAGGAGGAGTTATACAATAGAAATAATATGAAAATTAGTCTTAATCGAATATCTTTGTTTTATCTTACTTTCAGCGCTGTGCTGTATATCAGCTTTGCCCTTTATCTTTATCAGACAGATGTTTCTTTTTTTCGGGCCAACGTCGGCATTATTACCGCTTTTTTGTTATTTGTGCCTCGTTTGTTTTATGGCCAGATTGAATTTTTACGTTTTTTTTCCTTAAACGCTTTGGCTGGTTTTGAGATTATAGTTACCACCATGATTTCTTTAAATCACTTAGGCGCTCTTGGTTTTTATGAAAGCTCTCAGTATTATGATATGTTTCTACATTTTTTTCTTCCTTTTTTTATCACCCTGATACTGGCTGGAATTTTTGGTGCTGATGCTTATTTACATCAAAAGTATAATCTGCGTTCCATACAAATTAAAGCTTTAGGTTTAACTATTTTTTTAATTGTTTTTTGGGAAACTTTTGAATATTTTGGCGACCAAATTTTTGGCACACATATGTATGGACAAACAGGAGAATCATATGATACACTCTATGATGTTTTAGTCGGTATCTCCTCCGTTTTAATTGTTTATTTTATTAACCAGCGTTATTTGCGAAAAATTATTCTATGGATCACAAACTCAGCGCCCACGAAATCCGTCAAAGATTCTTAAAATTTTTTAAAGATAGAAAACACACAATCATTCCGTCTGCTGACTTAATACCGGAAAATGACCCCACTCTTTTGTTTGTAAACAGCGGCATGTATCCTTTAATTCCGTATTTATTGGGAGAAAAACATCCCGGCGGTAAACGGTTGGCTGATGTGCAAAAATGCATTCGTACCATTGATATCGATGAAGTGGGAGATAATCGGCATCTTACTTTTTTTGAAATGTTGGGAGTGTGGAGTTTGGGTGATTATTTTAAAAAAGAAATCATTGCCTGGACTTATGAATTTATAACCGATAAAGAAAAAGGGGTCGGTCTGGATCCTCGTCGGCTTTATGTAACTTGTTATCAAGGCGATCACAACGTAGCCAAAGAAGAAGAGGCTGTGAACAATTGGTTGCAAGTCGGTATGCCAAAAAACAGAATTTATTTTTTAGGTTCTGCCAATTGGTGGGAATTGCCCAGCAAAACCAGTCCTTGCGGCTCTACTACGGAAATTTTTTATGATGTTTCCGGAAATTTGGGAGATTTGACTTTGGCGGAATTTAAACAAGCAGACCAAGATGGTAAAGTGGTGGAGATCGGCAATGATGTTTTTATGGCTTATGTGAAAGACGGTCAAGGCGGTATTAAAAAATTGCCCCATCAAAACGTGGATGTAGGCTGGGGCTTGGAACGCTTGACTGTCATGGCTCAATCTGTGGCCACAGTTTTTGAAACCGACCTATTTTTACCGTTAATTGAAAAAATAGAAGCGCTGAGCAATAAAAAATACCAAGAAAATCCACGTGTTTTTAGAATTATTGCGGATCATTTAAGAGCGGCTCTTTTTATTATCGGCGATCCAATAGGGGTTTTGCCTGCTAATACCGATCAAGGTTATATTGTGCGTCGTCTCATCCGCCGTTCTATTATTGAAGGTCGCAAAATCGGTCTTAAAAAATTATTTATTACAGAAGTAGGCAAGGTAATTATTCAAGAATATCAAACTGCTTATCCGGAACTGAAACAAAATTCAGCTAAAATAATTCAAGCTTTTAGTGAAGAAGAAAAAAAATTTCAAACTACGCTGGATAAAGGCTTAAAAGAATTTCAGAATATTATTCAAAACAAAAAAGATAAAATATCCGGTACTGAAGCTTTTTTGCTTTTTCAATCTTATGGTTTTCCTTTAGAAATGACCCAAGAAATGGCCAAGGAACATAATTTAACCGTAGACCAGTCAGCATTCGCACAAGCAAAACACCAACACCAACAAAAATCTCAATCAGCTTCCGCTCAAAAATTTCAAGGTGGCTTGGCAGACAAGTCTTGGGAGACTTCCAAACTGCACACCGCCACTCATTTATTGCATCAAGCCTTAAAGAATATTTTAAAAGCAAACATCGTTCAAAAAGGCAGTAATATTACCCCCGAACGCCTGCGTTTTGATTTTAATTTTGAACGCCAATTAACAGCGGAAGAAAAACAACAAGTTGAAGATTTAATCAACGATCAAATTGTTAAAAATTTGCCGGTTTCTTGTCAAGAAATGTCCGTAGATGAAGCTAAAGAAACCGGGGCTTTGGGTTATTTTACAGATAAATATGCCAAACTTGGCAATCGAGTCAAGGTTTATACTATTGGAGAAAAAGATCAAAAATTTTCCTCGGAAATTTGCGGCGGTCCGCATGTTACTCATACCGGAGAATTAGGAAAATTTAAGATCATTTCGGAAAAATCCGCCTCCTCAGGAATTCGAAGAATAAAAGCGATTTTAACATAGTTTTCCACAGGCTTATATTTTTTCTTGACAGGTTTGTAAAGCGTGGTATAATCCTTTAGCAATTGAAAAATGGCGCAGACACAAGAATTTGGCGAAGAATAGGAAAAGAAATTTTTCGCTTTTATTTAGACTTTTATATTTACATTAAAGTTAATCTTGTTTTGACTGCGATTTGTTTTTAACATCAACAATGGCTTTTAACCGAGGTTCGGACGAAATTAAATCAAACAAAAAGGGGTGCATTGAAGTAAAAGGTAAAGTTACCGAACAGCTTCCATCAACCACTTTTAAAGTCGAACTGGAAAATGGCCATGAGATTTTAGCTCATCTTTCCGGAAAAATGCGTATGTATAAAATTCGTGTTTTACCAGGAGATGAAGTAATGATGGAAATGACTCCTTATGATTTAAAAAAAGGTCGAATTATCTCAAGGCTATAAGTATGAAAGTACAAGCATCAGTAAAAAAACGTTGTAAAGATTGCAAAGTTGTGCGTCGTAAAGGACGTGTTTTTGTAATTTGTCAGAATAAAAAACATAAGCAAAGACAAGGATAAATAAATATGGCACGTATCGCAGGTATAACTTTACCAAAAGATAAAAGAGTAGAAATTGCTCTCACTTACATTTTTGGCATTGGCCTTAAAACCAGTCAAAATATTTTAAAAACCACCAAAGTCAGTCCGGATACTCGCGTTAAAGATTTGACAGAAGAAGAGGTGCAAAAATTACGCGAACAAATCGAAAGAGGCGGTATTAAAATTGAAGGAGATTTAAAAAGAGAAATTTTCAGCTCCATCAAACGTTTAAAAGAGATCGGTTCTTATCGGGGTAGCAGACACATTAAACATTTGCCCGCACGTGGTCAGAAAACCAAAACCAACAACCGTACTGTTCGCGGTAATGTCAGAAAAACCGCCGGTTCTGGTAGAAAATCCGCGGCTGAAAAGACTTAAAAATAATTTATGAGTGAAGAAAAAAAAGAAAAAGTGAATAATAAAGAAAGTAAAAAAACCGCATCCGCTAAAACTGCTGATGTTAGTGTTAAAAAGAAAAAAAAGAAATCAAAAAAACAACACATTACTTCTGGCAGAATTTATATTCACGCCACCTATAACAACACTATTGTTAATATTACAGATAAAAATGGAAATTCTTTAGCCCAATCCTCAGCCGGTCGCTGTGGTTTTAAGGGGCCCAAAAAAGCCACTCCTTATGCCGCCGGTATGATAGTGAAAGATGCTGGCGAACGAGTTAAAGATTACGGCCTTAAAGACGTTGATGTATTTGTAGAAGGCATTGGTAGCGGTCGTGAAGGCGCCATCAGAGCTGTTAACAGTCAGGGGTTTAATATGTTGAGCATTCGCGATATTACTCCCACACCCCATAATGGGTGTCGTATGAAAAAACCACGTAAACCTTAAAATATTTATGGGAAAAAATCTTGATCCAAAATGTAAACAATGCCGACGCGAAGGAGAAAAACTTTTTCTAAAAGGAGAGCGTTGTTATACTTCCAAATGTGCGATTGTTAAAAGGAATTTTATTCCTGGCATGCACGGCAATAAACGCAAACCTCGTCTTAGCGGATATGGTTTACAGTTGCGAGAAAAACAAAAAGCCAAAAGACAATATGGCATTTTAGAAAAACAATTTAGATTATATTACGAAAAAGCTAAAAAGAAATCCGGTCAAACCGGCGAAATGATGTTGGTGAATTTGGAAAGCAGATTAGATAATGTGGTTTACCGTGCTTTATTTGCCACTTCTCGCTCAGCGGCTCGTCAATTGGCTTCTCATGGAAATTTTCAAGTCAACGGTCAAAATGTGAACATTCCTTCCTTGGCTTTAAAAGAAGGTGATGTGATTACGGTCAAGTCTAATAAAACTAAAAATAAATACTGGTCTAAACTCAGCCAAGAAGAATCAGCGACCGCTGAAGTGCCGGCTTGGTTAATTGCCGATAAGACTAAGTTGCAAATTACCGTTGTTAAAGCGCCTACTGTAGCCGCTATTCAATCTAATTTGCAAATGCATTTGATCGTCGAGTTATATTCACTTTAAATTATAATTTTTATATATCTGCCTATGGAAAACATCCCTCTCCCAACAACCATTGAAGCCAAAGTAATTTCTGCCGAAAATCAAGAAAATAAAGCGCAAATTATCGTCTCTCCTTGTTATCCCGGATACGGAACTACTTTAGGCAATGCTTTGCGTCGTGTTTTATTGTCCTCTTTACCGGGCGCCGCGGCTACCGCTATTAAAATAAAAGGAGTAGACCATGAATTTTCCACCATTGAGAACGTTAAAGAAGATGTGGTGGAAATTATTTTGAATATTAAAAATATGCGTTTTCGTTTGCATAGTGAAGAAGCGGTGGAATTAACTTTGAAAGTTAAAGGAGAAAAAGTGGTAACCGGAGCGGATTTTGAAAAAAACGCGGAAGTGGAAGTTATCAATCAAGACCAGATTATCGCCACTTTAACTGATAAAGCCGCGGATTTTCAACTAAAAGTTATTATCAAACATGGTCGCGGTTATGTACCGGTGGAAGCGCGTGAAGGCGAAAGTTTAGAAGTCGGTTATATTGCCATTGATTCCATTTATACTCCCGTACGCAATGTAAATTTTCACAATGAACATGTGCGGGTGGGACAAATGACTAATTTTGATAAATTGTTCTTAGATATTACAACCGATGGCACGGTGACACCAGAAGAATCTTTTAGACAAGCGGCTCAAATTTTAGTTGAACAATTTCAGTGTTTAGTTGGCGAAACAACAATTGCCACGGAAGAATCCGAAGAAGAAAATAAAGAGGAAACAAACTAATATGCGCCATAAAAAAGAAAAAAAGACCATTGATAGAACAGCGGCCGGCCGTCAAGCCTTGTTGCGAGCGCTTTGTATTAGTTTAATTAAACAAGAAGCTCTTAACACTACTCCTGTTAAAGCTAAAGTAACTCGAAGCATGATAGAAAAAATGATCACCAGAGCTAAGAATCCCGATACTTTAAGCGCTGTCAAAATATTAGAAAAACAATTAGGCAACAAAAAAGCGGCTTATCAATTAGTGAAAAAAATAGCCCCTCGTTTTGTAAAAAGAACCAGTGGTTATACCAGTATTACCAAATTAACCCCCAGAAAAGGCGATTGTGCGGCCCAAGTTAGGCTTGAGTTATTAACAGATAAATAATTTTCCAATTTTTAAAGTATATGGAAAGAAAAAAACATACTATCGATGCCACCAATAAGGCCCCGGGAAGATTAGCCAGTGAAATTGCGGTTTTATTGCGAGGAAAAAATAAAACTTCTTTTGCGCCACATCTTGATAATGGAGATGAGGTGGTTGTTAAAAATGTTGGTAAAATGAAATTTACCGGAAAAAAACTTAATCAAAAAATTTATTTTAGAAACACCGGCTATCCTGGCGGCATTCGCACGGAAAAAGCCGGGGATTTAATGAAGAATAATCCGGCCAAAGTATTATTGGTAGCGGTGCGTTTAATGCTTCCGGATGTCAAGTTTCGAAGTAAAATGTTGAAACGTTTAATTATCGAATAACATGAAAGACACTAAACCAACAATCGTTAAAAATAAAAAACCAAAGAGTTTGGCCTATCTTTATGCTGTAGGTAGACGCAAAAATGCGGTGGCTCGTTTGCGTTTTCATCAAAAAACCGATCATCCCGATGGCACCATACTCATTAAAGGCAAATTAGCCAAAGACGTTTTATCAGTAGCGGAATTACAAATAGCTCAAAGTCCTATTGTCTTGATTGCGCAAAAACTAGGAGGATATTTTTCAGTGCAAGTTAGTGGCGGCGGTCGTCACGCTCAAGCAGAAGCTATTCGGCATGGTATTGCCAGAATTTTATTTAAGATCAATGCAGATTGGAGGAAACTGCTTAAAAGCAAAGGTTATCTCACGAGAGATTCCCGCTCTAAAGAAAGAAAGAAGCCGGGGTTAAAGCGTGCCAGACGATCTCCCCAGTGGTCTAAGCGTTAGTTAAGAAATTTATGGCTTCTTCATCGGGCCGACTTGCAAAAAACGCGATGTATTTAACTATCGCCTCTATTTTGCAGAAAATTATTTCTTTTGCTTATTACGGATATTTAGCCATTGCTTTTAATGAAAGCGGTATTGGCAAATATTCTTTTGCCTTACTCTTTACTTCCATTTTTGGTATTTTTATGGATTTTGGTTTAAACTCTCTTTTAACCAGAGAGGGTTCTAAAAATGAAGAAAATTTACAAGATTATTTTTCTCGTTTTTTTAGTGTTAAAATTATTTTGATTTTAATAGCGCTGGTAGTTCTTTTTCCCACGATTTACCTTGGGCATTTATTTTTTGATAAAATAGACATTTTAGATGTGCAGTTGGTTGCTGTCGGCGCTTTAATTATTGTCTTAGATTCACTTATTGCCACTCTTTATGCGGTGTTTCGCGCTCTTAAAAAAATGCACTGGGAAGCTTTGGGCATTATTATTTATCAAGTGGCCATTGTGACCGCCGGGGTGATTGCCATTAAATTGCATTTGCCTTTGATTTTTATTTTGTTTGCCCTGCTCTTTGGATCCAGCTTACAACTGATCTACATGTACGTGGTTTTTAAGTTAAAAACAAAGATAAAATTCAAATTCAAAATAGAAAAAAACAGCTTTAAAAAAATTCTTTTTATGGCCGCTCCTTTTGCTATTGCCGGTTTGATTTTCAGATTAACCGGATCGGCGGATACTTTTATGTTGAAACTAATGGCCGGCGATAACTACGTGGGTTGGTATTCTATCGCTTTCAAACTCACCTTTGCTTTAACGGTATTACCCGGCGCTTTTGCGACCAGTTATTTTCCGGTAATCAGTCATCATTTCAAAAACGCCCAAGAAAAAATGCACGAAGTTTTTGAAAACGGCTTTGTTTATATGCTTATTTTAAGCTTACCGATTGTGGGCGGAGTTTTGGTTTTGGGCGATAACATTGTGTTATCAGTTTGGGGACCAACTTGGGCCGCTTCTATTAAGCCTTTGTGGATTTTTATGGCCGCTTTGCCTTTTGTGTTCTTAAATTATCCGGTGGGCAATTTTTTAAATGCTGTTAACAAGCAAACTCTGAACACCGTAAATATGTTTATTTCTTTGGTTGTGAATATTATTATTAATGCTATTTTAATACCTTATTATACTTATAACGGCGCGGCGCTGGCTGTTTTAGCCTCTAGTATTTTGCTGGTTTTTTTAGGTCTTCCTTGGGTTTATAAAATAGCCCCTTTTAATCTTGCTTATCTTTTTAAAAAAGGAATTAAAATTTTTTTCGCCGCGGCTTTGATGACTTTTGTTCTTTATGTGGTGCAAAGCAACTATCCTATTTTTGTACTCATTCCTTTAGGAGCATTGCTTTATTTTTTCTTAATAATATTTAGCGGAGCTTTAAAAAAAGAGGATTTGATACATTTGAAAATAGCAATTTTTAAAAAAGGATAATATGAAAAAAACTTTACTTATCACCCTTGATTATCCACCACTGATTGGCGGTGTGGCCAATTATTATAAAAACCTTTTGTCTTGTTTACCGCCAGATAAAATTATAGTCTTAGATGATGCTCAACACCAGTTGCTTGCTCTTGATAAATTTATCTGGCCCAAGTGGTTACAAGGCTTATGGTCGACTTTCAAACTGGTGCGAAAAGAAAAAATTGAACATATTTTAGTTGGTCAAATTTTACCTATTGGTACCATCGCTTTAGTTTTAAAATTACTGCTGGGCATTCCCTATACCGTTATGACTCATGCTATGGATGTAACCTTGCCTTTCGGAGAAGAAGGCATGCCTCGTAAACGCTGGCTCATAAAAAATATCTTAAGATACGCACAACACATTACTACTGTCAGCGTTTACACTCGTCTTCACCTGGAAGAGTTGGGAGTTTCACCTCAAAACATTTCGATGATTTATCCTTGTCCGCACATTTGTCATGATGGCCGGCAAAACTTAGATCAAGAGATTGCTCTGATAGAACAAAAGCATCAGCTATCTGCCAAACGGATTTTATTAAGCGTTTGCCGGTTGGTGGAAAGAAAGGGGATTGATATGGTTATTTACACTATGCGGGAACTAAGAGAAAAATATCCGAATTTAATTTACTGTATTGTGGGCGATGGTCCAGACAGGGTCAGATTGGAAAACATCGTTCAACAAGAAGGACTAAAAAATTCAGTTTTATTTACAGGCAGAGTTTCGGATCAAGAACTGCATGCTTGGTATCAACGATCTGAAATTTTTGTAATGCCCGCCAGACAGTTAAGTAATAATGATGTGGAGGGTTTCGGTATTGTTTTTTTAGAGGCCAATAGTTTTGGCAAACCAGTAATCGCGGGCAAAAGCGGCGGCATTTCTGACGCGGTGGTAGACGGAAAAACCGGCTTTTTAGTTGATCCGACAGACATATTAATGTTGACAAAAGCGCTGGATAGACTATTATCAGATAAAGAAAAAGCCTTGGCTCTGGGCCGGTTTGGTAAAGAAAGAGTAGAGGAATTTTTTCAGTGGAAAATTCAAGCTAAAGAATTAGAAAAAATATTGCAATAATTTTTCATGAATAAAGAGAAAACATTGATTATGCTGAATATGTCTTACCGCCGTGATTGGCAGGCCGGTTTGGTTAATCGTAATTATCATATTTTGCAACATTTGATTGCCAGTAATTATTATCAGCAAATAGTGGTGGTGGATTTTTTACCATTTTCTAAAAAGAAAAAATTGAAAGTTTTTTTACAAAATAAACCTTGGAAAAAAAATAAAAATACCGTTGCTCACGGTTTATTTACCCGTTTAGACCAAGATGAAGATAAAAAAAACGTGTACTATGCCACCCTTACCAATCCTCGGCATTTAAAAAAAGCGCTGAAACATTTAACCTTGGCTCCGGACATTACTTTGTGGTCTTATACGCCGTTTTTTACCGATATTTTAGATCAGTTTCCGCAGGCTAAAATTATTTTTGATGCTGTGGACAATTGGTGCCATCATCCTGCTTATGCGGCTTATCAAAAAAAATTAACAGTTTGTTATGAATTGATTAAAAAAAAGGCTGATATTATTTTTACCGTTTCCGAATCTTTAGTGGATTTTTTTGGAAAAAAGGACAATGTTTTTTATATTCCCAATGGAGTAGATGTAGAACATTTTTCTCATCTTACTTCCACTGTGCATTTCGCGCACGAATTATTTAATCAAAAAAATTCCCCATCACAAAAAATTATTGGTTATCACGGCATTATTCAGTTTAGATTGAATTTATCTATTTTTGGTTATTTGGCAGAAAAACATCCCGATTGGCACTTGGTGATTATCGGACCCAATAAAATTTCCGGCTGGGAATTTTTTACCAGAAATAAACATTGGAAAAACATACAAAATGAGACTAAAAATTTAGCCAAGAAATTTTCCAACATTCATTTTCTAGGAGGTGTACCCTATGAAAGTTTGCCAAATTATTTAAAATGTTTTGATGTAGCCATTATTCCTCACCGGGTTGACGCTTTAACACAATCGATGAATCCCTTAAAAATTTATGAATACTTAGCCGTTGGTAAACCAATTGTCGCTAGTGCAGTGCCTGGTGCGGATCAATTTCAAGATTTAATAAAATTAGCGGTTTCGCCTGAAGATTTTTCCCAAAAAATAGAAAAAGCTTTAAGTGAAGATAATGAAGAGCTGAAACAACGGCGCATTAACATGGCGCGCCAACATTCTTGGGAAAACAGAATCGCTTTAATGTTGGATATTATAAAAAAATAAGCTAGACTTTTTAGTGTTTTTTTGCTAAAGTTTAGCTTATGAATATCTCTGTTATTATTGTTTCTTGGAATGCCAAGGAGCACTTAAGACGCTGTTTAAACAGCATCAAACAACATACCAAACAATTGAGCTATGAAGTAATTGTGGTGGATAACTCTTCTCAAGATGATTCCGCTCATATGGTCGCTCAAGAATTTCCCGAAGTGAAATTAGTTGCCAGTAAGGTAAACCTGGGTTTTGGTAAAGCTAATAATCGAGGTGCAGAGTTAGCAACGGGCGAAGTTTTATTTTTTTGCAATGATGACATTGTTTTGCAAGAAAATTCTCTTGCTCTAGCTTATGAAAAATTAACCCAAGATAAAAGCTTGGGAGTTTTGGGGTTTCATTTGCTATTTCCGGACAAAACCCACCAAGATTCGGTACGCAGATTTCCTAATCTTAAGGACCAGTTGATTATTTTGACTAAATTACATAATTTTTTTCCTAATCTTACGGCCATTAAAAAATATTTAGCGCAAGGTTTTGATTATCAAAAAGAACAAGAGGTAGAACAGCTAATGGGCGCTTGCTTATTTATCAGACAAGACGTTTTTAAAAAAGCGCAAGGTTTTGATGAACATTTTTTTTGCTGGTTTGAAGAAATAGACTTAGAAAAACGCATCAAAGAGCAACAAAAATTACGTTTGGTTTATTCACCGGCCTCAGCTTTGATTCATGTGAAAGGAGTGAGCTTTAATCAAATAATGTCCGTAAAATTACAAAGAATTTTAAATCAAAGTATGCGGTATTATTTTTTAAAGCATCATGGTTTATTGGCCGCTGTTCTCATTACCATTTTACAACCGCTGAGTATTATCTTATCTTTGCTGGTACAAGGGTTAAAAAAATTAGGCACAGACGTAAAAAAAATGAAACATGGACAAAATTAAAAATTATTTTCAAGACATTTACCAATCTTTTTCTTTGGGGAAGTTAATCCTAGGCATCTTAGTCCTGGAGGTTTTATCTTTTACGGCCTTTTCTTTTCCCGAGCTTAATCCCGTATTTTTTGTGATTTTAATTGGTTTGACTTTGATTTTGGCTATCAAAAATCTATTTTGGGGCATTTTAATTTTACTGGGGGATTTAATAATAAATTCTAAGGGTTATTTGTTTGCTTGGTCTTTTGGTAATTTTTCAGTTTCCATTCGTTTAGGTTTGTTTGTAGCGGTTTTTATCGCCTTTTTCATTTGGATAATAAGAGATAAAAAAATTCGTGTTTTGGAATGGTCGTTGTGGAAACCTTATTTTTTTCTGATAATAGTAATATTTTGGGGTGTTTTGTTGGGTTTATTGCACGGTAATAGTTTGGCCAATATCTTTTTTGACGCCAATGGTTATCTGTATTTGGGCTTGATAGCGCCTTTGGTGCAGGCCGTGCGTTCTCGCAAGCATGTTTTACAACTTTTTGCGGTTTTTTTAGGCGCCGGTTTTTTTGTGATGCTGAAAACTTTGCTTTTATTGTTCATATTTTCTCACCTGGTTGCCAATTCTGATACTTTTATGGCTATCTATCGCTGGCTCCGAGACACCGGGGTGGGCGAGGTGACTAATATGAAATTCGGTTTTTATCGCATTTTTTTTCAAAGTCATATTTATACGGTTTTTATTTTCTTTTTTGTAGGCACCCAACTGGCTTTATCTTCTTGGTCTTGGCGAATGTTAAAAACTAAAACTTTTATTTTTACCTATATTTTATTTGCTTGGTCTTTGCTTAATATTTTTTTGGTATATTCTAGAAGTTTTTGGGTTGGTTCTGTGGCCACCATGTTGTTTTTATTGGTTTGGATATTTATTAAAGAACAAAAATCCGGGAAGCGAATTTTCGGTCTGTTGGCTATTTTAGGAGTTACTTTTGCCATAGATATTGTTTTTGCTTTGGGCTTAGTCAATTTTCCCACCCCGGGGGCCTCTTCTCTAAGCGCTACCTCATTATTATCTGAAAGAACAAAAAATATTACTACAGAAAATGCCTCTTTAAGTCGGTTAAGTCTTTTACGACCTTTAACTCAAGCCAGTCTTAATCATCCCATTTTTGGCTCTGGCTTAGGCTCGGTGCTAACTTATAAATCTTCTGATCCGCGAATTTTAGAAACAAACCCCGAAGGTTGGTATACTACCTACGCTTTTGAATGGGGCTATCTTGATCTTTGGTTTAAATTCGGTTTTTTAGGTTTATTAGCTTATGGTTATCTTCTTTTTTCTATTTTTAAATACGGATTAAGAAGAATGAAAGAAAAAGCTTTTCATCTGGAAACTTTAGCTTTGCTTTTTAGTTTATTAGCTTTAATCGCTACCCATTGTTTTACGCCTTATTTAAATCACCCCTTGGGTATTGGCTGGTTAATTTTTGTTTCCGTCATTATTACTTTAAATGCGAAATATGATAAAGAGCAAACAGTTGTTCAACAATTTTTAGTAACCGAACCTACTTCTATATGAACAAACCAGAAAAAAAACTTGCTGTGATCGTGGTGTTGTATAATGGCGAAAAATATATTCCTAATCTTTGCGCCACTTTAAAAAAACAAACAGAAACTATTGATGAAGTAATAGTAGTGGACAATTCTCCTAATAATTTAAGTGCGGAAATATTTAAAAATTGCTACCCCCAAGCTGTTATTTATAAACAGCAAGTCAATTTGGATTTCTGCCGGGGTTACAATTTTGGTTTACAAAAAAGTCATGGAGATTATTTGTTAATTTTAAATCAAGATCTTATTTTAGCAGAAAATGCCATGTTTTTATTAAAACAGGCGTTAGTAAAAAACCCTAACCTTGGCGCTGTTTCTCCAAAATTATATTGTTTACAAGCAGGACAGGAAAGAAGTATAATATTAGACAGTATGGGTATTTTTGGTACTAAAGCAAGGTGTTTTTATAATTTGGGAGAGGGGAAACAAGATCATAATCAGTATCAAAATATTGCGCCTTTTGGCATATCCGGTACTGCTATTTTATTTCGCAAAGAGGCTCTGATTGACATCGCTTTAAACGGTGGCGGAGAAAAACAAGAGTATTTTGATGCCGATTTTGTGGCTTATAAAGATGATATTGATTTGGCTTATCGTTTGCGTCATCGTAATTGGCAAATTGCTTTGGTGCCGGAAGCTGTTATGTACCATGAAAGAAAAGCGCAAGAACTTAAAGCCACTAAAGGTGTTTTTAAAGATCGACAATTAAAATCTTGGCGCATTAGAAGCAATTCCTGGCGCAATCATCTATGGGTTCTTTTAAAAAACGAACCTTGGGAAAATTTATTGCGGCACAGTCCTTGGATTCTCTGGTATGAATTGAAAAAAATAATCTTTATTTTATTTTTTGAACCAAGCACTTTACGTTGTTTACCTTCTTTTTTTAAAGGCTTAAAAAAAATGTTAAAAAAACGACGCGCCATTTTAAATTCTTCTGAAATATCAGCTCAACAGTTGAGAAAAAGTATTATTTATTAAATTTATGAAACTTTCTTTCGTCATTCTCAGTTATAAAAATTTAAATCATTTGCGTCTTTGTATTACCAATATCAAAAAATTACAACTGCCTTTTAGTTATGAAATTATTGCCGTAGACAATGCTTCGGAAGACGGAAGCAGAGAAATGGTATTAGAGCTTTTTCCCGAGGTAAAATTGATTGTTAACCAAAAGAATATTGGCCATCCGGCTGGTAATAACATTGGTTTTCGTCAGGCGCAAGGAGAATATATTGCCATGATTAACCCGGATATCATTTTTCGTTCTAAAAAAGATATTCTAAATATTTTAGAATATTTAACACAACATCAGGATGTGGCTCTGGTTGGTCCGCGCGTCTATAATCCAGATGGTTCTATTCAGCATTCTTGTTATCGTAAATATTCTCTTTTAACTCCGGTTTTCAGAAGAACTTTTTTAGGACAACTGCCTTTTGGCAAGCGCAACGTCAGTCAGCACTTAATGACTGATTTTGCCCATGATCAAACCCGTGAAGTTGATTGGCTTTTAGGCGCTTGCTTGTTTATTAGAAAAAAAGCAATAGAACAGATAGGTTTAATGAACGAAAAATTATTTTTATATTTTGGAGATTATGAATGGTGTGATCGGGCTTGGAAAAAAGACTGGAAAGTAGTATACTATCATAATACCAGTCATATTTTTCATTATCACAAAAGAGAATCGGCTAAAGAAAAATCTTCTATCAAACAATTATTCTCTTATGTCACCAGAATTCATATTAAAGATTGGTTGCTTTATTTAAAAATGAAGTAAAATTAAAGAGCATGTTAAATTTTATTAAAAAAGAAGAAAAAAAAATCAGAAAAATTAAAAAAAAGGTCCATAAATTTAAAAATTGGAAAAAAATTATTTTTATTTTTATTTTCAGCATAATTTTGTTTTGTGTTGGTTCGGTAGTGTGGGCCGCAATTAATATTGGTAATTTAAAACTTATTTATTCCGAAAGTTTGGCGGCTAAACAAAGTTTTGAATATGCTCAAGCGGATTTGGGGGAGATGAATTTTACTCAAGCTAAAATAAATTTAGATGAAGCTAACGCTCATTTTGAATTAGCCAAAAAAAAGTTTTCTCGGTTTAAGATTTTTAAAGTTTTTCCTGGTTTAAATCCTCAAATTAAGGCCGTGGCCAATATTTTACAAGCAGGATCAAATTTATCTTCTGGTTTATCTACCTTGACAGATGTCGCCGATCAATTAAACAAAATGATTTCTGACAAAAATAAATCTTTTGCAGAAATTTCCAAAAAAGACCGCAAAGCAGTGTTAAAACGCTTGTATGAATCTAATGCTGATTTGCAAGGCGTAAAAGCCGAGGTAGAAATGGCCGCTTTTTTGATTGATGATATTCCAGAACACGGTTTATTGGGTCCAATTAATGACGCAGTTGCACCCTTAAAAGAACAACTACCGACCCTGGAAGCGATTATTTATCAAGCCATACCTTTGGCTCAGGTCATTCCCAAAATTGCCGGTTATCCGGAAGCTACTACTTGTTTGTTCTTTCTGCAAAATAATAACGAACTACGTCCTACCGGCGGATTTTTAGGTACCTATGGCGAACTAACGCTTGATGCCGGAGATTTAAGCAAATTATATACAGAAAATGTTTATGTATTGGATGAAAAAAATACAAATAAAATAACCGAACCAGCTCCTTTGCCTCTTCAACAACAAACCAAAACCGCTCAGGCTTTTTTGCGCAATGAAAACTGGTGGCCGGATTTTCCAACCAGCGCGCGCAAAATGGAAAGTAAATTCATAGAAGAAGGAGGAAATCCTGATGTTTCTTGCGTGATGGTGATAAACATTCCCTTTATTGTAGATTTAATGGGCTTTACTGGTCCGATAAAATCCGGAGATCAAGAATTTAATCAAGAAAATTTATTCGCCGCTTTACAGCACCAAGTAGAGTTTGGTTATTATGAAGAAGGTCTTAATCCTATGGATCGAAAAGACGTTATTGGCGATATCGGGGGAGCGATGGTCAGTCGTTTGTATGCTTTGCCTCAATCCGAATTTCCGGCTCTTTGGGAAACTTTCAAAAAAAATGCCAATGAAAAACACATTCAAATTTACTACAACGATTCTGTCATTCAATCTTTAATCAGTGAATTAAACTGGGCCGGGGAAATGCAAAACTATGACAGCGATTATGTTATGGTGGTGGATGCTAATGTATCTGCTTTAAAAACAGACGAAGTGATGGAAAGAGAGCTTACTCATAAAGTTTATGAAGAAAATGGACAGTATCTCGGAGAAACTTCCATGCTCTATCGCAATAACGGCAGTTTTACTAAAATTCATACTCGTTATCGCACTTATACTCGTATTTATCTACCACAAGGAGCGCAACTGATTGATTATTCCGGATATCTTACTGGTGACAAGTTACAAAATGGCGTGCCTACGGCTCCGGAAGTTTACGACGAATCTTTTGATAAACCAGATGGAAGTAAAACAACCTACACGGTAGTGGCTGGTTTTATTGCCATTGAACCGCAAGCCACAGGCACTTTATGGATAAAATATGTTTTACCTGCAAGTGTTACTGATGATATTAACAATAAAAACTATTCTTTATACGTCCAAAAACAAGGAGGAACTTTAAATCATAAATTAAATTTTTCTTTTGATATTGGCCAAAAAATTGAAAATGCTTCTGGTCTTGACTTGACACCGGAAATAAGAGATAATAATGTGTCTCTGACGACCGATCTACTGCTAGATCGAAAATTGAATATTATGCTCAAATAACGCTTATGTTCGCAAAAAAAATCGGCATTGATCTTGGCACCGCAAACACGTTGGTTTTTGTACCCAAAAAAGGCATTGTCATTAACGAGCCTTCAGTGGTGGCTATTTCTGTAAAAGACCGCAAGGTTTTGGCCGTGGGCAATGAAGCCAAAGCCATGCTAGGACGTACTCCGGACACTATAGTAGCGCAAAAACCTTTAAAAGACGGGGTTATTGCCGATTATAAAACCACGGAAAGCATGTTACGATATTTTATCAATAAAGCCTTAGGAGGAGTAAGATTATTTGCTCCAGAAGTGATGATCGCCGTACCAGCCGGCATCACTTCTACTGAAAAAAGGGCGGTAATTGATGCCACTATTCAAGCCGGCGCCAAAGCCGCTTATATTATTAAACAGCCTATTGCTTCAGCCATTGGTGCTGGTATTCCTATCGGTTCCGCTTCCGGACACATGGTGATTGAAATAGGCGGTGGCACTTCAGAAATTGCTGTTATTTCCTTAGGAGGCATCGTAGCCAATACTTCTGTTCGTATTGGCGGCACTAAATTTGATTTAGCCATTCATGAATTTGTTCGTAAAAAACATAATCTGGCTATTGGAGAAAGAACGGCCGAAGAATTAAAAATAAATATCGGTTCGGCCCTGCCTTTAAAAGAACCGCTATCCATGGACGTGCGCGGTCGCGATGTTATCACTGGTTTACCAAAAACCGCCACGGTTACTTCTGATGATATTACTGAGGCTATTTATACTGAATTACACTCATTAATTGAAGCGGTAAAATCTGTTTTACAAGAAACGCCGCCGGAATTAGCGGCTGATGTCATTGATAAAGGCATGGTTTTGTCTGGTGGTAGCGGTTTATTAAGAAATTTAGATGAACTGTTATCGCGCGCCACTGACGTACCTGCTTATGTCGGTGATGACTGTTTATTAAATGTGGTCAAAGGTACAGGTATTGCTTTAGAAAATTTAGAATCTTATAAGCGTTCCATTATGGAAAATAGATAACAAATAATGGTCATAGGCATAGATGCATCAAGGGCAAATCAAGAAAAACGTACCGGTACGGAGTGGTATTCTTTTTATATTTTACAAGAATTAAAAAAAATCATTCCGTCAGAACATCAAGTGATTTTATATACCAAAGAAAAATTAAAAGCAGACTTGGCTGAGTTACCAAAAAATTGGAAAGTTAAAATTTTAAACTGGCCACCTAAATTTTTATGGACACAATTTCGTTTATCTTGGCATTTGCTTTGGCATAAAATAGATCTTTTGTACATTCCGGCTCACACCATTCCTTTTGTGCACCCTAAAAAAATAGCCCTGGTAGTGCACGATGTCGGTTTTCACAGACAAGATAAATTATACAATGATCAAACGATTGGTTATCAAGCGCCTCTGGCTAAGAAAATCATCAATTTCCTTGTCCGCTTCGCAACTTTAGGAAAGTATAGCGCTCGAGAACAAGATTATCATCAATTTTCCATGAAACAAGCGGCAAAGCATGCCACTAAAATTATCACTCCTTCTCATTTTTCCAAAAAAGAAATTTTGGATATTTATTCTTTAGACGCCAACAATATTACAGTTATTCCCAACGGATTTTGTCAACGCGCCCATAAAATAGAAAAAACAGCAACAGCAGAGTCGTTATTTAAAAAATATAAAATCGCCAGCCCTTTTTTGTTGTTTATCGGTCGCATAGAATATAAAAAAAATATACCGAAGTTAATAGAAGCTTTTCATTTATTAAAAACTAAATATCATTTTCCTGGGTTTTTAGTACTGGCCGGCTCACCGGGATACGGATTTGAAGCAATTCAAGAAAAAATAACTAAATATAATTTAAAAGAACAAGTGCTTATTCCGGGCTGGGTGAACGAACAAGATTTGGCGCAAATGATAAAAACAGCTACGGTTTTTGTTTTCCCCTCACTTTACGAAGGATTTGGCATTCCGGTGTTAGAAGCGATGGAAGAAAAAATTCCAGTAGCTTGCTCGGCTATTCCCGCTCTTTTGGAAACGGCACAAAACGCCGCGTTATTTTTTGATCCGAATTCAGCTATCAACATGGCGGAAACCATCAACATTTTAATAAACCAAAAAGAAGTTAGGGAAAAACTGATTAAGCTTGGTCAAGAACAGATAAAAAAGTTTTCTTGGCACAATTCCGCTCTCACTACTTGGAATTTGTTAAAAAACCTTTAATTTATGCCTGAAGATTTGATTGGTAAATTATTAGCGGAAAATTACCCCCGACAAATAGCCTATGTGCAAAAATTGATTAAATCTGATATAATGAGTCATAGTTATTGTTTTGTGGGTAGCGCAGAAGGAGCACAAAATGATTTTGCTATTTATTTTGCCGCTCATTTATTATGTCATAAAAATTGCGGGCAATGTAAAAATTGTCAGGCCTTTCAAAACAATATTCATTTAGATCTGAAAGTTATTCGTTCTTTGAACAATCAAGCTATCAGTCTGAAACAAATTCAAGAAGGACAAAAACATCTGTCTGTTTCTCCTCAACTTGGTCAATATCGTCTTTTGATCATTCAGGATACAGAATTTTTATCCCTGGCCTCCGCTAATGCTCTGCTAAAAACCCTGGAAGAGCCCCCTAAAAAATCTTTAATTATGCTCACCACCGGTCGGCCTGATCAGTTGCTAAAAACTGTCCGTTCTCGTACAGCCACGATCATTTTGCCAAAATTACCAACAAAAAATTTGTTAAACTATCAAATTTCAACAGAAGAGCAAAAATGGATAGGGGGTAGGTTTCAAAGACTGGTAAAACTTACGGCTAAAAATTTAGACGATTTTCACACCTGGCAACAAGATAAAGAATTTTGGTTGGAATTTATTAAAAATGACACCGTGCAAAGAGAAAAAATGGTTAACGATCGTTTTGGGTCAATTAAAGAAAACCGTTCTTTAGGAAAACTACTCTCAACAGGCTTGACGAATTTAGAAGAAGTTTTACAAACCTTGATCCAAAATGGAGAAGAGAAATCTACTAAGCGTTTAGAACTGATTCGCATTTTAAAAACTATGCTTGATGATAATGTTAACGTTAAAATGATATTAGATTATTTGATTGTAATTATATGAAATTAAAATTAAACTTACCAAAAATAATTTTTCTGCTAACCACCCTGGTATTTTTTGGGGCTTCTTGTTCACAAAAATCTGATGGCGGAATTTTTCGCACCACAGATGGGGGAAGTACTTGGGAACAAAGGGTCTTTATCGGTCAAGAAAAGAAAAAAGTTTTGTCTATTGCTAATATTGATATACAAGTCATAAAAGTTGACCCTAGCAACCATAATGTCATTTATCTGGGCACCAAAGCTAATGGCATTTATAAAACCGACAATGGTGGCCAAGTATGGTGGAAGTTGCCAATATCATCAGATAACATTCGCGATATTGCCATTGATCAACAGTATCCAAATAATATTTATGCTCTTTTGGGTTCTAATATTATCAAATCGACAGACAGCGGTCAAAACTGGGAAGCGGTATACACTGATACGCAAAACGCCGTGATTACCAAAATTATGGTTGATTGGTTTAATCAGCAAAAAATTATCGCCACTACTTCCATTGGCACGGTTTTAATAAGTGAAAACGAAGGTGCAGATTGGCAAGTAGTCTATCAGGTTACCGAACCTTTAAACGGCATTGAAATGAGCCAAACAGATAGCAGAATAATCTATGTGTTAGAACTTGATGAATCTCTACATAAAACCACTGATGGCGGTTTAACTTGGACAGATCTTTTTACGGAAAATCCTCAGTTTGAGGCATTCAAAAAAGAGAATAAAACCAGCAATGTTAATGAAGTTAAAAACATGGCTATGGATCCTAACAATTCCAATGTTTTATATGTGGTTACCTCTGAGGGCATTATCAAAACTTTGGATGGAGGCAGGACTTGGAATTTACTAGATACTTTAATTGCTCAAGGCGCTGAAGAAAATAGTAATATCCGTCGGTTGGTGGTTTTACCAGGAGATTCTAATACCATATTTTTTACGATCAATAATTTAATTCATAAAACCACTGATGGCGGCTTAACTTGGAAAACGATTGAAGATTTTCCTTCGCAACGCATCATTAACAATCTTTATATTGACTCCAATGATACCAACATTATGTATGCGGGTATGCAAAGCATACCAAAAAAAGGTTGGGGATTTTTTGGAGCACCAGCCACTAAATAAAAAATATGAATATCGCATCATTTGACAAAGTCATCAATCAACTGCAAGAAGATTTTAAAACTATCAGCACCAACCATGCCAACCCCAGTATGATAGAAAATATTTTAGTTGTCGCTTATGACGCTGAAATGAAATTGCAAGAATTGGCTACTATTAACATCGCCGAAGGCCAAACATTGGTCATTCAACCTTGGGATGTAAGCTTAATTAAAAATATAGAAACCGCTTTAAGAGCTAGTGAATTTAAGTTCAATCCGGTAGTAGACGGAAAAGTATTACGAATATTTTTTCCTCCTTTAACAGAAGAAAAAAGAAAAGAATTTGTAAAAATCATGCATGAAAAAGCAGAAACGGCACGGATCGGCATTAGAAAAATCAGAGAACAAATTTTAAAAGAAGAAAAACAAAAAGAAAAAGATCATAGTATTTCCGAAGATGAATATTTTCGTACGGAAAAAGACGTGCAAAAAATAGTAGAAAAATACAATGCAACTATTGAAACCATGATGCATAATAAAGAGCAAGAATTAATGACTGTTTAATTATGGAAACTTTAGGAACGCTAGCTATTTTTGTTGTCATCTTGGGAATTTTAGTTTTTATTCATGAACTGGGACATTTTTTAGCGGCTAAAAGAAGCGGGGTGGCGGTAGATGAATTTGGTTTTGGTTTTCCGCCTCGTATTTTTGGTAAAAAAATTGGTCAGACCACTTACTCTTTAAATTGGATACCCCTGGGAGGTTTTGTTAAGATCAAAGGAGTAGCCGGAGATGATGAAAAAGCAGAGGCGCACCAAGCAGATAAAAATAGCTTTAGCACTAAACCATTTTGGAAAAAAGCCACAATTCTTTTTGCCGGAATTTTTATGAATTTATTGTTGGCAGTGGTTTTATTAAGCATTGTGTTTAGTTTGGGCATTCCCACCGATCCCAGCACCGTTGGCAACGGAGCACAAGTGCATGCTCAACAGTTGCAAATTGTGCAAATTATACCAGACGGACCAGCGGCTCAAGTAGGTTTACAAGGCGGTGATGTTATTACCGAAATTGCCGGTGAAAATATTAAAAATATTGATAATTTTCAAAAAACTATCGCCCAAGATATGGCAAAAAATCCTTTAGAAATTTCTATTTTAAGAAACGACACAGATGCTTTGAATTTCACTATTATCCCTCAAAAAATTAAACAAGACGGCCAAGAATTTTTTGGCATTGGAGTCGGTCTGCAAGAAGTGGCTATTGTTTCTTATCCTTGGTATTTGGCTATTTTTCAAGGACTAAAAACTACGGGCAGTATGATTGCTTTAATTTTTATTTCTTTGGGAGGAGTTCTTAAAAATATTATTTTTTCTGGTCAAGTGAGTGATGATATTGCGGGGCCAATAGGCATTGCGGTATTAACCGGACAAGTCGCTAAGCTTGGTTTAATCAGGCTTTTACAATTTACCGCTATTCTTTCTATTAATTTGGCCATTTTTAATTTACTGCCGATACCGGCTTTAGATGGAGGGAGAATTATTTTTGTTATTTTAGAAAAAATTAGAAAAAAACCGGTTAATCAAAAAACAGAAGCCTTGGTTCACAATATTGGTTTTTTGTTTTTGTTGTTACTGATTCTGCTGGTAACTTTTAAAGACATCGCTCACTATAATTTATTTGGGTTTTTATAATTAAATTACTGAACACTTTTATTGTTCATGGCCTTGACAAAGCTTGGTGTAATAAGTATGCTAAATAAGCTATGTTTGATCTAAACTATTATTTATTTTTATATGTTTGAAAGAATTTTTGGACATTTTTCTACTGATTTAGGAATAGACATTGGTACGGCCAGTACTATTGTTTATGTGAAAGAAAAGGGGATTGTTATTCAAGAACCGTCAGTGGTAGCCATTAACTCTCGTAATGATCAAATTATCGCCGTAGGAGAAGAGGCAAAACAAATGATTGGTAAAACGCCTGCGCACATCATTACTTCCAGGCCTTTATTAGATGGAGTAGTGTCTGATTTTGAAGTTGCGGAAAAAATGTTAAAACATTTTATTGACAAAGTGCACCGAGAAACTTTTTCTATTTTTCCCCGTCCCCGAGTGGTTATTAATGTACCCTTGGATGTCACGGAAGTAGAAAGAAAAGCCGTGGAAGATGCCGTAATGAATGCTGGCGCCCGCGAAGTTTTTTTAATAGAAGAACCCATGGCCGCCGCTATTGGCGCTCGTTTACCCATTCAAGATTCCACAGGCAATATGATTATCGAAATGGGAGCCGGTACTACCGAGATTGCGGTGATTGCTTTAGGCGGAGTGGTTGCTTGGAAGTCTCTGCGTTTAGGCGGCGATGAATTAAGCAAAAATATTATTAACTATGTCCGGGATCAATTTAATGTTCTATTAGGAGAAAAAACCGCAGAAGAAGCGAAAATTACCATTGGTAGCGCTCATGAAAAAGACGCCATGATGGAAACCAAAGTGCGAGGCAGAGATTTGCTGTCTGGTTTACCAAAAGCAATCAACATCAATAGTAATCACTTAAGAGAAGCAATGTCGCGTAACCTCGGCATCATTATTGATAATATCAAATTGGTGATTGAGTCTACTCCGCCAGAATTAGTAGCTGATATTTATGAAAAGGGGGTTTACTTGTCCGGAGGCACCTCTCAGTTACGCGGTTTGGCCAAAAAAATATCTCAAGAAATATCTATTCCCGTGACTGTGGTTGATGATCCACTGACTGCTGTAGTACGCGGCACAGGTATTGTTTTGGAAAATATTGAAGCCTCTAAAGATTTATTTGTAGTTTCTCAAGGGGATTTAATTTAAGTAGCCAATTGAAAATATGTGGCGCAGATGGCAAAATATAATTCACTCGCGTTTTAGCTTATTTTTTGGTATTTTTTTACTTTTACTTTTTTTGCATTACTCTTCTTTGATTAAGCCCATAGAAAATTTAATTTTGCGCTCTCTTCAGCCTTTGCAAGTTTTGGTATATAAAAAAGTTAACCAAAATAATAAAATTAATAGCAACCCGTCAGAAATTTCTAAAGAAGAATTGTTGGCAGAGCAAATAAAATTGAAAGATCAACTACAAAATTTAATTGTTGAAAACGCTCATTTAAAGACCTTGGTTGAAGAAAGCGGTTTATTGGCAGAGCAAATAAAATTCTTAAAAGAACGTTCTTTTTCTGCCGTTACTGCCCGAGTTACCAGTAAAGCAACGGATTCTTTATCGCAAGCGGTGATTATTGACAAAGGCGCGGCTGACGGCTTAAAAGAAGGTTTGCCGGTTATCATCAAAAACGGCATTGTAGTTGGTAAAATATTTGAAGTACAGGATCATTCAGCAAAAATTTTATTAATTACCAGTTATGATTTGCCTTTAAGCGCTGTGGTTCAAAACAATGAACAAAGTCCGGGCATTGTAAGAGGCTCTCATAATCTTGCTCTGATGATGGATTTTATTCCTCAGTTTGACCAAATAGAAGTTGGGCAATCGGTTTATAGCAGTGGTTCAGATCAGTTTACTCCTGCTGGTTTAGTCATAGGAAAAATAACTGAAATCAAAAATGAACCGGGTTCTTTATTTCAACAAGCGGCTGTTGCACCACTTTTTAGCCAAGCAGAAATATCTATTTTGTCTATCTTATTACCCTAATGAAAAAATATTTTTACTATTTTATCTTAATTTTAGTAATTTTCCTTATTTTTTTATTGCAATCTTCAGTGTTAATTAGCGGTAATTTTGCTCATAATTTGATTCTTCTGCCTTTAATCGTCGGTTTTATTTTTGCTTTTGAAAAAAAAACCAAAACCGCTATTTTTTTTGTAGTTTTTTCCGGCTATTTATTAGATTTAATTTCTTTTTTACCTTTTGGCGTAATCACTTTCAGTTATTTAAGCGCTATTTTAATTTATTTATTTTTTCAAACAAAATTTTTTAAAAATAAAGCTTTGCACGCTATTTTAATCAATAGCGCCGTCGCTATGGTCGGATATGAGCTGATTTTTATAGGCACAACTTATTTATTAAAGAGTCTTAATTTTATTGTTCTTACTTCCTTTAATTTAAAAACTTATTTTATTTTTTCGCTGGAACAAATTTTATTTCAAATTTTACTAATTGGTGTGGTTTTTTGGTTATTGCGATTTTTGCAGAATCGTCTTAGTTTTAGGGCGAACAATTTATGAAATCAGACCCTTTTGCTTTATATTCTAAAAATTATATTAAAGACACCTCTGTGCGTAGTAGCACAAAAAATTTTTTAATTGACGGTGCGCCTCCTGAACAATCTATTTCCAGACCGGATAAAATGCAAAAATTTTCTCAACAATTTCCTATAAAATACCTTTTTATTATTGCTGTAATATTTTTTGGGGTAATAGTTTTGCGAGTCTTCTTTTTGCAAATCGTGCAAGGCGCCAATTATCGCAAACAAGCCGAGGGTAACAGAGTGCAAATACATCGCACCAGCGCTTTACGAGGTGTTATTTATGATGCCAACGGAAAACTTTTGGTAAAAAATGTACCGAATTTTCGTTTAATAATTTATGGTCGTGATATCCAATATCCATCCCAGGCAAATTTACAAACCGCGGCTTTTCGTATTGCTCAAATTACCAAATTAGATACGGCTGTAATTAAGGAAGATTTGCAAACTTCTTTCAATAGCGGACAACCAATAGTATTGGAAGAACACATCTCTTATGACAAAGCTATGAGGTTGATGATAGATACTCAAAATATCGCTGGCGTGCGCTTAGAAATAGCCTATAGCAGAGAATATCTAACCCGAGAAGAGTATGGCCCGGTTTTAGGTTATACCGGCCAAATGACCGAGGAAGAATTGAATAACAAAAAACAAGAAAATAAAGATTATCTACCTACGGATGATCTCGGTAAAACAGGCATAGAAAAAGCTTATGAAGACCAACTCAAGGGTGGAGACGGCAAACAAGAAATAGAGGTTGATTTTCAAGGCAGAGAACAAGCCATTCTTAGCGATACCGCTCCTCTGGCCGGTGCTAATATTCATTTGACTATTAATTCCAATCTGCAACAAGCCTTGTATAATGCCTTAAAAAAAGTGGTAGATGAACAAAATTTTCCTGGCGCATCAGCGGTGGCCATGAATCCGCAAAATGGTAAAATTTTAAGTTTGGTATCTTACCCTGCTTATGACAGCAATCTTTTCGCGCAAGGAATTTCTCAAGAAAATTATCAAAAACTAACTGAAGATAAAAAACAACCCCTTTTTAACCGAGTGATTTCCGGACAATTTCCTTCCGGATCAGTATTTAAGCCCATTGTTGCCGGCGCCGCCTTAGAAGAGCATGTCATTGACATTAACACCACTTTTGTCAGTACCGGCGGCATTACTGTTGGTGGATCAATATTTCCCGACTGGAAAACCGGCGGTCATGGGGTGACTAATGTTATTAAAGGCTTGGCGGAATCTGTTAATACTTTTTTTTACTATATTGGCGGCGGTGACAACGAAGGAATGACTGGTTTAGGAGTAGAGCGTATTACCGATTATGCGAAAAAATTTGGTTTGGGAGAAAATACCGGCATTGACCTGTTCGGAGAAAAGCCCGGCTTTTTACCTTCCAAAGAATGGAAAGAAGAATTTAAAAATGAATCTTGGTATTTGGGAGACACTTATCATTTAGCCATTGGCCAGGGAGATATTTTAGTTACACCCTTGCAAGTAGCCAGCTATACTAGTATTTTTGCCAATGGAGGCACTTATTATCAACCCCATGTTGTTGATTATATTACCAACCAAAAAAACGAGACAACTACCGTGATTGAGCCGATGATAAAAAACACACAAGTAATTTCTCAAGAATCAATCAATATTGTTCGTCAAGGTATGCAAGCGGCGGTTCTAGTTGGTAGTGCTAAAAAATTACAATCCTTACCAGTCAGTGCCGGCGCTAAAACTGGTACAGCGCAATTTGGTAATGAAGACAAATCTCATGCTTGGTTCACGGTTTTTGCGCCTTATGATAATCCCCAAATTGTTCTCACTATTTTAATAGAAGAGGGGGGCGAGGGTAGTGTCACTGCCTTGCCTATAGCCGAACAAATTTTACAAGATTATTTTTCGTCAGCAAAAACTCCTACTAATTAACGCTAATAATAGCCCTTTTTTCGCAGTTGACAGTATCAACTGAATACAGTATCATAATTTTTATTCATAATTTTTAAAGTTTTTATGGCAGACAATAAAACTCTGTATGTAACCAAGGAAGGATTAAAAAAAATAGAAGATGAAATAACAGAATTAAAATCAGTGCGCCGTAAAGAAATTTCCGAACGCATTAAAGAAGCCAAAGAATTGGGCGATTTATCAGAAAACGCGGAATATCAAGAAGCCAAAGAAGAACAAGCGGTAGTGGAAGCGCACATTCTTGAATTAGAGCAAAAAATAAAAAATTGCGAGATTATCGCGCATCGTAAAAATACCAAAGTGGTGCAAATCGGTTCTAAAGTCAGTATGAAAGATAATAAGAAAAACTTAATGTCTTATACTATCGTGGGCTCGTCAGAAGCAGATCCTCTTAAACTTTTAATCTCTAATGAATCTCCCTTGGGCCAAACTTGTATTGGTAAAAACGTGGGCGATAAGCTGGAAGTAGCTACGCCTAACGGCAAAACCATCTACACCATTGAATCAGTTGAATAATTTCCTTTTTTCTGTTAAACTGTAATGGTCTTTAATTTAACAGTATTTTTATGGTACAAATTCCTGATGAATTTTTGAACAGAAAACAAAAACTCCAACAGTTAAAAGAACTAGGAATCAATCCTTATCCGGCTCAAGCTCAACGCACGATTAAAATTGCTAATTTTTTAGAATCTTTTGATGATTTTCTTGAAACTAAAGATAAACAAACTATCACCGGCAGATTAAAATTAAAAAGAGGCCACGGCAAATTGACCTTCGGCCACCTGGAAGATGAAAGTGGAAAATTACAAATAGTATTTTCTCAAAAAGACATCGGGGAAGAGCGGTATGATTTTATGAAAAATTTTTGTGATGTTGGGGATATTTTAGAACTTACGGGCACGGCTTTTTTAACTCTCAAAAAAGAAAAATCTTTTTTGGTTACTCAAGTTAAAATTTTAACTAAAGCCTTGCGACCCTTGCCGGAAAAATGGAAAGGTCTGATTGATGAGGAGGCGCGTTATCGCAAACGCTATCTTGATCTGTTGATGAACCCAGAACTGCGACAAATGTTTATAGTTAAAAGTCGTTTTTGGAGCTCTATTCGTTCTTTTTTACTACAAGAGGGCTTTTTGGAAGTAGAAACACCGGTTTTGGAAGTTACCCCCGGAGGTGCGGACGCAGAACCTTTTGTTACTCATCACAATGCTTTGGATATTGATGTTTATTTACGTATTTCCATGGGGGAATTATGGCAAAAAAGGCTCATGGTGGCTGGTTTTGAAAAAACTTTTGAAATCGGAAGACAGTTTCGCAATGAAGGCATCAGTCCGGAACATTTACAAGACTACACTCAGATGGAATTTTATTGGGCTTATGCTGATTATAAAAAAGGCATGGCTTTGGTGGAAAGAATGTATAAAAAATGTATTCAAGAAACTTTCAACACTTTAAAATTTACCATTGGCAAATTTAATGTTGATTTGGAACAGCCCTGGCCACAGCTTGATTATGGTACAGAAATAAAAAAACAGTTAAAAATTGATATTTTTTCGGATAACGATGACGCTTTGCGAAAAAAATGCGATGCTTTAGGATTAAACAGTAAAAAAATCATAAGTCGTAGCAAACTGATTGATGCGTTGTGGAAACAATGTCGTAAAAATATTGCCGGTCCGGCTTTTCTTACCGGACACCCAGTGGCGGTTTCTCCTTTGGCGAAACGCAGTGTTGTTGATCAAAATAAAGTAGAGCGTTTTCAAATCATCATTGCTGGTAGCGAATTGGGCAATGGTTATTCGGAATTAAATGATGCCGCAGATCAAGCAGAAAGATTCTCTCAACAAACCCGTTTACGAAAAGCAGGGGATAAGGAAGCGCAAATGCCAGATGATGATTTTGTAGAAGCGCTAGAATACGGCATGCCACCTACTTGTGGCTTTGGAGTAAGTGAAAGACTTTTTTCTTTTTTGATGAATAAATCTATCCGAGAATGTGTATTATTTCCTCTTTTGCGACCAAAATCATCAACTAAAAAATAATTAAACATATGTTAGATATAAAATTTATTAGAGAAAATTACCAAGAGGTGGAGAAAAACAGCAAATTACGAAACAGCAAAATAGATATTAAAAAAATATTAGAACTTGATGAAAAGTTAAGAAAATCCGTACAAAAAGGTGATGTTTTACGTCAAGAACGCAATCAAATCGCCCAACAATTAAAACAAAGCCGCGGTCAAGATAAAAATTTGGTGTTACAAGGAAAAACAGTCAAAGAAAAATTAACTGTTTTAGAAAAAGAAGAAAAAACAAAGCGAGAAGAGCTTGATGAATTACTGTTAAAAATTCCCAATCTGACCCATCCTGATGCACCTGTGGGAAAAGACGATTCTGAAAATGTAGAAATTAGACGTTTTTTGGAACCAACTAAATTTAATTTTTCTCCAAAAGATCATGTTACTTTAGGAAAAGAGTTAGATATTTTAGATTTTGCCCACGGAGCGACGGTTGCTGGCAATGGTTTCTACTATTGGAAAAATGGTGGCGCTCTTTTGGAATTGGCGTTAACTCAATATGCTTTTGCTAAATGTTTAGCAGAAGGTTTTGAACCCATGCTGACTCCGGATTTGGCCAGAAAAGAAATATTAAACTGTACCGGTTATAATCCACGCGGCCCAGAAACACAAATTTATAGTATAGAAAACAGCGACCTTTCTTTAATTGCGACAGCGGAAATTACCGCGGCCGGATATTATCAAAATCATTTTTTTAAAAAAGGCGAACTGGATCAACCTAAAAAAATTGTCGCGCTTTCTCATTGTTTTCGTACTGAAAGCGGCAGTTATGGCCGAGAATCTCACGGTTTATATCGTATTCATCAATTTACTAAAGTGGAAATGTTTATCTATGCCAAACCGGAAGACTCGGCTAGCATGCACGAATACTTAGTGAAAATGGAAGAAAAAATTATGCAGGGTTTAAAAATTCCTTATCGAGTGGTAGATATTTGCACTGGCGATTTAGGCGGTCCGGCTTATCGTAAATACGACTTGGAAGCTTGGATGCCTTTTAAAAATAACTGGGGTGAAATAACTTCTACTTCTAATTGTACTGATTATCAAGCGCGTCGTTTAAATATCAAATATCAAGACGATAAAAATCAAAAAAAATACGTGCACATGTTAAACGGCACCGCCATTGCCATGTCGCGCACTCCTTTGGCTGTTTTGGAAAACTACCAACAAGCAGATGGATCAATTAACGTGCCGGAAGTTTTAAAGCCTTATTTTTTTGGCAAAACAAAAATTTAATAAAAACCTCTTTTTATTCTGCGAACGGTTTCCACCAAATAATTAAAATTATACTTCCAACTCAAAGGATAGTCTTGGCAGTGAATCAAATCAAGCCTGCTACCGCCAAATCCGGTTTTGAATTTGGTAACCCCGTTAAAAGGATGCGGTCTTTTCAAATAAGGAGAGTAAAGTTTAGCGGGCGGCACAATACCCCAAAAATTATAAGTTAAACACTTTCGTCGCTTGGCTTCTCTGATGGCTTCCCATTGCAATAAATAAGAAGCCGGAATTTTACGATAAGCGTTTAAAGCTCCGCTATGATGATAAGAGGCCATGCCGCCATAAAACATAATCATACAAGCGGCAATAATTTTATTTTGATACTGAGCTAAAAACATCGCTACTTGTTTATCTGGCGCAAAAGCTTTAAACTGCGCTCGAAAATAATCATCGCCATAAGGCACAAATTTGTGTTGTTTAACCGTATCTTTATGCACTCGTACTAAATGTTCCACCTCTTTCAAGTCTTGGCTGATAATAATTTTTACTCCGTCTCGTTGAGCACGATGAATAAGATTACGCATGGTCTTGCGCATGCCTTTCCAAATTTGCTCCTCACTGATAGAAATATCCAATAACCAAAGATGCTCGGCTAACATATGAATGGGCGCTTTTTGCCAACCACAGTTTTTTAAAAGCTCTTGATTTTGAGGATGGTTAACTAAAAAAGGAGAAATGCGTAAAAAATCTGCTTTTAAAGCCAGACCTTTTTGTCTTAAACAAGAAGTAAATTCCGGTAAGTATTGCCAGCCGCCTCTTTTAAAAACAGGACCGTAAGGAAGGTATAAATAATGGCCGCGCCGCGCTTTAACCAAAACAGCAAACGCCAATCCTATTAATTCCTGCTCTTTTTGAAAACCAAACAAAAAAGCCTGATCGCCTAAACTCTGGTGTAAGTGCCGCATATTTTTAGATTGCAAAAAAGGAGCGTTGGGTAAACTTAAAAGCCATTTTTCATAAACCTGAGGAGAGATGTTTTCCAATAGGGAAAATTTAGTCATGTTTTTAGGATTTTATTTCTTCTTGAAAAAAATTGATTACTTTTTTTAATTCTCTGTTGCTGATATTGATATGCGTTGGTAAATTAACTATTTTTTCCGCTATTTTTTCCGCTCTTGGGCAAGAACCATCTTTATAATTCACCATTGCTTTGACAGAGCCTGACGGATCAATAACTTGATGATACCAATTACCTAAAAATAAACCTGCTTGACGTGCGTGTTTCACAACTTTTTCCCGATTTTCTAAAGTGAAACTAAATCGCAGAAAAATCGGCCGAGAATTTTGTAAAATTTTTGGTAATTTTATTCCTGCTAAACGTGATAGCGCAAATAAATAACTTTTAGCCAAAGATTTTCGGTGTAAATTCAATTTTTCTAAATTTATAAATTGTCCCCAAGCCAAATCAGCCAAAACATTAGGCAAGAGATATACTTGAGGAGCTTGGCCTTGTTTTTCTTGTTTTTGTAAAACCAAAGGCCATAATTTAAGTTTCTTGCTCAGTTCAATGATAATTTTTCCTAAAGAAAAAAAATAATATAACCACTTGCCTATGCTAAAAAAGAGGGGATGATTAAGGTGTTGCCAAATCCAAAAAACAGAATGGTGTTTAGTATTTTTATAAATTTTTTCTATCTTAGCAATCAGTTGCGAATTATTGACAATAACTAAACCACCGGACACAGCAGAAATAACTTTATCCCTGCCAAAAGAAAACATAGCCACGTCTCCAAAAGTGCCAACCAGCTTATTATCGTAAGTCGCTCCTAACGCATGCGCGCAGTCTTCAATCAAATAAAGATGATGTTTTTTACAAAGTTGGCTAATTTTTTCTATTTCCGCCACCAAACCAAAAGTATGTTGCACAATCACGGCTTTTAAATTGTGATGTGTTTGCAATGTTTCTTCTAGCTTTTGCACATCAAGATTATAACTTTTGTCAATATCCAAATAAACCGGCAATCCGTAAGCGGCTTTAATACTATTAGGAACCACTACACACGTAAAGGCCTGCAGAGCCACTTCATCGCCATTTTTAAGCTCCAGAGCTTGCAGAATAACACCAAGAGCGGTTCTGCCGCTATCAAAAGAAAAAGCGGCTAAAGAGTTAAATTTATCTTTAAAGGCATTTTCCAATAACTTTATTTTTTCACCTTTTTTCCAATGACCAAAAAACTTAGGATTGAATAAATAATTTAAAATCAAAAAAATTTGCGGCCAACGCATATTAGGAGAAAGTTCGCAAGAAATCGGTTTTTGAAAAAAACGCTTTCTCATGCCAATAAATATTTAATTAAAATTTGCGGCGATCGATTCTCAAGTAAAACAACATCATCGGCTGATAAAGTAGATAAAAATTGTTTGATAATTTTTTTTGGATTTTCTTGTATCACAATGGCTTCTTCTGATAAACCGCCCTGTTTTAAACCATCTTTTAAAGATTTGGAAAAATCTTTTTTGGTAATGATTACCAAATCCGCAATTTTGCCTGTGGCTGTACCGATTAACCGGTGTTGATTAACGCTTTCTTTTCCCAGCTCATCCATTCCTCTGGTAATGACAATTTTTCTTTTATCTGTAAAAAGATGCAAATAATCCAAAGCGGCCAGAAAACCATCCGGATTGGCACTGTAATGATCGTCAATCACAGTTGCTCCACTGCTGGTGTGGCTTAAAAACATTGTACCTTTTATTGCTGTCAGCTTCTTGATGCCTTGAACAATCTCCGCCAAATTTAAACCTAAATGGTCAGCTACGGTCACCGCGGCTAAAATCGCTGAAATGAATTGCGCGCCGGCTAAAGGAGCGGTTACCAAGGCTTGTTGTTCACGAAGGTGCAGTTGAAATTGTAATTGATAAGGCGCAACCGATATTTGGTCAGCAAAAACATGAGCGATATTAGCGACAGAAAAAAACTTTTTTTCCGCAATAGTTATCTGCGCCATTTGCACACAAGAGGAGTCATCATGATTTAAAACCGCCAAACCGGATTTGGGCAAAGCTTTAACCAATTCTGCTTTAGTTTTTTGAATAGCGGCTAAGTCGCCAAATAAAGAAAGATGCTGGGCGCTCACACCAGTAACCACTCCGATAATAGGGGAGACCAGGTTACAAATTTTGGCGATTTCTCCCTGACGATAAGCGCCCATTTCCACAATAAAAATTTGTTGGGCAGGAGATAAAGACTTTAAAATGGTTTGAGCGATGCCAATGTCGCTGTTAATATTTTTGGGTGTGCATAAAGAAGAAAATTTTTGCTCTAAAATAGTTTGTAAAAAATGTTTAGTGGAGCTTTTGCCGTAACTGCCGGTAATACCTATCACAATAGGATTGATTTTTAAAATTTTTGCTCGCGCCTGAGTTATTAAACGATTTTTTTGCCAAATCACCAAAGGCTGTAAGATAAAAATAATCAAAGTGACCTCTAAGGGCACAAGAAAGAGCAAAAAAGAAAATAATATGATGCCACCGGCCAAAATCTTCTCTTCGGCAAAAATAAATAAAAACTGGCTTGTTAATAACAATAAAATGACCGTCAGCAAAGACAAAATTATCGCCTTCATTGTCCAAATAGGAAAAATACGTTTTCTGATAATCTGTATGTCTTTCAAAAATAACAACAGGAAGTAAAAAGTTAAAATCCAAAAAATTTCCGGCACTTTTTCAAAAATTGCCGTAATACATAAAAATAGTATTAAAAGAAGTTCTAAAATATTAGAAAAACCCCAAATAGCTTTACGTCCGGAGCGCGTAGATAAAAAATTCATCATGCGATCCCAACGATATTCTTTTAATTGCCAAAGATAGATCCAATAAAAAACTTTACCAACCAGACAAAACAAATAACTGATTAGGATCAAAACAAAAATTATATCATATGCTAGACTCATAAAAAGGAGTTAATTTTTTGGCTGATTTGGACAGCATAAGTTTTATGAATGTTGTGTTTACCTTGGGCAAAAGTAAAAATTTGAGAATTTTTTATACTTTGTTGAATATAAAAACCGTCTGCCAAAGGAACATAACGATCACGTTCTCCCCAAAAAATAAGGGAAGGAGCGGTAATTTTTGGAATTTCCAATTTTAAATCTTCCGCAATAATTTTTTGAAAAGTTTCCGCCATAATGCCTGAGGCTTCTAAATAATCATGTTCACCAATCAGCCCATAACCCAGGTTTCTCATTAAGGGAAAGGCGGCCTTCAGCGTAGGGAACTGAAAAACTTTTTTGATTAAATGGGCAAAAAATTTAGTTATGGTAACTTTTAGTCTTTTATGATAAATACCTGCCGGAGCAATAAAAATATTTTTGTTAATTAAATTTGGATAATTAACCAAAAGTTTAATAGCTAAACGTCCACCAAAAGAATGACTGATTAAATTTACCTTAGTTAATTTTAAAACTTCTAAATATTTTACGACGCATAATACATAATCAGCCAAAGCATAAGCTCGTTTTGGGGGAGGAGATTGTCCAAAGCCTGGTAAATCTAAAGCCAAAAAATGAGCTCTTAGCCCCTTATTAGCCAATTCCTGAAACAAGGGTTGAAAAGAAAGAGCCTCGCCGCCCCAACCGTGCAAAAAAATTAAAGACGGTAAATTGGCATCACCATATTCCAGGTAAGAAATTTTGTTTTCTAAAATTGTCAGCTGTTTTCTTTTTCCAAGCATTTGCTATAATTATACTAAACTTATGAAAGAATTTCAATCCGCCAACCATTTTTCTCGTTTTAGGCGTTCTCAAAATGACCTCAAAGCTCCTCTTCAGCCCGTACCGGGGAGTTTTTGGCGCTGGTTGAAAAAAGATGGCTGGGCTTATGGTGGCTTGCTTTTGATGCTGGGTTGCGCCATTTGGTATTTTGGTTTTGGCACCAAACACTTCGATTTGAGTCAGATTGAAGTTGCTCCTTTACAGTTTATCGACCAGCAACAAATAATCAATAGCGTACAGGAATTTGAAAGTAGTAAATTTTTAGGCTTTATCAAACGGGATACTTTCTGGACAATGAAAACCATTTCTTTACAGGCTTTTTTAAAAAATTCTTTAAGCCATACCATTGCTTTTGAAGAGGTGAATGTAAAAAAAATTTTTCCCAATATTATTAGCATTACTATTAAAGAAAGAATTCCGAGTGTCACTTGGATTACTGCCAAAGCAGAAGAAAAGGTTTATACCGTAGATCGTGACGGGGTGGTAACTCAAAGTTTAAACAATAAAAATGAAGCTAACACCGCTTTCCCGGTTATTATTGATAAGAATCGCGATAAATTTGAAATAGGCTGGCAAATCATCTCTCCTAAATATTTAGAATATCTTTTACAAATACAAAAAGAGTTTTCTGGAGCCACATCTTTAAAGATAGATCATTTTATTTTTCCGCTGGTTGGATGTAGCGAGCGTCAATATGTAGCTGAAAAAATATTTGAAAAAGCGGCCAGTGAAACCAATTCCGAAGAATATAAAGCCAAACAAAGAGAAATCCAAGAAAAATTTCAAAATGGCCTGATTACCATTGATGAAAGTTTAGAGGCTTTGGATAATTTAAAAAAGGAAGAGTTTCAAAACAGTCAAAACAAAAACAATGCTAATGTTAATACTAACGAAAATACTAATATTGACACCAACGCCAAACAAACAGAATATGATCGTACAGAATGGGCTAAAGTTTACGTGCCTATTGAATGTAATTTTGTCAAAGTGGCACACGAAATTCATTTGCAAGTAGTTGAAGAAAATGGCGGCTTTGAGGTTTATTTAGACACCTTGCAAGATTTATCTTTACAATTACAAAATCTAAAAACGATCTTAGCGGAAAAAATAAGCGATCCAAAAAGTATTGATTATATAGATGTGAGAATACCAGATCGAGCTTATTTTAAATAAAGAACAAAACTATGCGTCGTAAAACATACCTTGTGCGACGCATTGTCTTGTTATTCCCCACTAAACAAAGAACTAAAACTAAGGCAGATAATCTAAGGGATTAACAGGAAAACCATCTTTTCTAACATCAAAATGCAAATGAGGACCCGTAGTAAAAGGACCTGCTCCAGGAGTGCCTGGCGTGGCACCAGTCCAGCCGATCAAATCTCCTTTTTTAACATATTGATTAGCACTGACATTAGCTCCGCTAATATGACCATAGGTAGTGGAAGTTATGTTATCCCCATGTAAAATCACAATAAAACCATAGGTACTACTACTATTGGGATCAAACACTACTCTGGTAACATAACCGGAATCTGCAGCCAAAATAGGCGTTCCTTGCGGAGTGGCAATATCAATAGCGGAATGAGAACCCAATGCTCCGGAAAAAGGATAACCGGCACAATGAAAACCACAAGTAATGGTTCTAGAACTAATTGGCCATTGCAAATGAACGGTACCATCAAAATTTTCTAAAATATCTTGTTCTTCTGCGGATAAGTCATCCGTATTTTCTTCGTCCTGCAATTTATCTTGAATGTCCTGTTTTAACTTATTGATGCGTGATTGCGCTTCTTTGGTTAATTGATTAGCCTCAGCTTCAGCCTGCAGTTCGTCTTGACGGGCTTTTTCATAAAGCGCTGTAAATTTTTCCGCATCGCCTTGAGTTTGATCCAGTAAATCATTTTTGTAATCCTGCTCCCCTACCATCTCTTCTTGTTGGGTTTCTAAATCTGTCTGACGCAAAGCCGCTTGGGCTTTTTGATCTTTTAATTCAGTGCGCTTATTTTGCAAATCTTCCTGTATCTTCTGCAATTCCTGAACATTTTGGTTAACATTTTTTTGTAATTTATTGGTATATTCCGCATAAGTATAAAAATCAGATAAAGTATTATGGGAAAAAACCAACTCAATAGGACTTTGCAGGTCTCCTTGGTGCAATTCTCTGATCAATTTAACTAAAGAATTTTTGTTATTAGTAATGTCTTCTTGCGTACTGGCGATTTGTTTATGTAAAACTTCTATCTGTGATTGAGTAACTTCCAGCTCAGTTTTAGTTTTCTCAATAGCCAAAGAAGTGCTGGAAATTTTACTATCCAAAGTAGATATTTGGTTTTCTAAATTCAGCGCTTGCGTTTGTTTATCGTCTATTTGCTGTTGATAAGCGTGCAATCGTTGTTGAATTTTTTCAATTTCCGCTCCTTTTTGTTTAATTGTTTCTTGTAAATTAGCTATCTCTTCATCAGTTTTGGAAGTTTCAGAAATTTTTTGATCTACAATATCATCAGTGGTGTTGCCTGTTGCCAAGGTTGGCATAAAAAAACAACTTAAAGAAAAAATAACGACTAAATAACTAAAATTTTTCAAATATTTTTTAATTCTCATGCGTTTAAAGATTCTTTAGCTTTAGTTAATCTGTTAATAGTTTCTGCTGGACCTAAAATTTCCGCCAATTCAAATGGTGAGGGAGATTTTTTTTCGCCACTTAAAGCAAAGCGCATGGGCCAGAGCACATCGCCATTCCCCCACTCAGTAGTTTTTATCCAAGCTAAAATTTGCGGTTCTAAATTAGCCACTAAAAAATCTTCTTTGGCGAATTCTTTAATTTTTTCTATTAAATTTTCTAAAATTTTTATGGTGGTTTTTTGGTCTGATTTTTTCCAAATTAACTCTTGCGGTTGATAAACAATTTCTTTATTCACATAATTCATGGTATTAACAGCCACTTCCTCTAAAGTTTTTGACCGTTCTTTTAAATTATGCCAAATTGATTCTTGATGTTTGACGCTCAAGCCGCTAAACCATTCTGCAAATAATTTATACAAAGCAACATCGCTATTTAATGAAATCATTTCTTTCATTTTGGTAAACATTTCCCCACTGCTTAATTTTTTCAAGTAGTGTTGATTCATCCAGTCGAGTTTTTCGGTTTCAAAAACAGGATTGGCTGTATTTAATTTACTAATTTCAAATTGTTCAATCAACTCCTCTTTAGTAAAATATTCTTGCTCTGTTTTTGGATTCCAACCCAGTAAAGCAATAAAATTGACAATCGCTTCGGATAAATAACCTTTATCACGAAAAGCCAATAAAGAAGTTTCTCCGTGTCTTTTACTCATTTTACCGCCGGCTTTTGCTAAAAAAATAGATAAATGTACAAATTGCGGCGCCGAAAAACCCAAAGCCTGATACAACAAAACATGTTTGGGTGTGGACGGCAACCATTCTTCACCGCGAATTACGTGGGTGATTTTCATTAAATGATCGTCTACGACATTGGCCAAATGGTAAGTAGGAAAACCGTCGGATTTAACCAAAACTTGATCGTCAATATCTTGACAATTAAATGTTATCGCTCCTCTGATGGCGTCATAAACTTCAACAGTGCCTTGTTCCGGTACTTTTAATCTTAACACATAAGGCGTGTTGGTTTGAATTTTTTTCTCTATTTCGTCATCAGACAAATGCCGACAAACACGATCATAACGCGGGGCTTGTTTATTTTCTTGCTGTTTTTGACGCATTTGCGCTAAACGTTCCGGAGTACAAAAACAACGATAAACTTTATCTTCTGCCAATAACTGAGCGGCATATTTTTGGTAAATATCAAAACGTTCGCTTTGCACATACGGACCGTATTCCCCTCCTTTTTTTGGACCTTCGTCCCAGTTAATGCCCAGCCATTTTAAGCCCTCCATCTGGTTTTCCAAAGCACCCACTTTTTCCCGAGCGCGGTCTGTATCTTCTACTCGTAAAATAAACTGACCATGGTTCTTTTTAGCCCATAGATAAGCAAATAAAGCCGATCGCGCGCCGCCGATGTGCAAATTCCCCGTGGGAGAAGGGGCAAAACGTGTTCTGATAGTTATCATTTTATGATTATACCACAAATTTTCTTTTTACCAAAAATATGCTCACAACACAATGATTTTTATTTTTGGAAAAAGGTGGAGATTTTGAGTTGTTTTTTTTGCGAAAATAACTGCTTTTTTTTGCCAAATTTTTCTTTTGTTGGTAATAATTTAACCAGGACAAAACTGTTTTGTTGACCTTTTTTTTGCGCCACCAGCAAAGCGTACTTTTTCTTTTGATGAGTAACAATTTTTAAGAAATTCTTTCCCCTTTGTCGTTTGCTAGAAATTTTCTTTACTTTTAATTTTTTAACATTATTGTCCTTGCTGATTTTGAGCAAAGCCATTTTTCTGCCAAAAGCCTCGGACACCACATATAAACCCTGATCATTAAGTTTAACGACCGCTGTTTTTTTCTTGGTTTTGCCAGAAAAAACTTTATAAAATTTTTGCTCACCATTGCTAAAAATAAGTTTTACTTGATTCTTTTTAGCAGACTTAATAGCAATAATATTAGTATAAATGATAGAATTATTTTGATCTGTTACCGGCTGGTCGTTATTGGTATCAATATTGTTGTCTTCCTCTTTAGTATTATTCTGATTATCGGTGGTATCATCGGCAACAACCTCGTCTGCTGGATTAGTATTATTATTTTGTTGATTGTCGTTAGTGTTGGTATTGTTGTTTTCGACAGTGGTGTTGGTGTTATCAACAGGAACAACTACTGGTACAACCACTGTATCTGCCAATACTTCCACAGTGCGATAAACAGCAACTTGATTGCCACTAAGATCTTCTGCCGTATAAGTCAACAAATAATTTCCAGCTTTAGCAACATCAACTGTATCCCCCGCTATAATTACCGGCACCTCACCATCAATATCATCTAAGGCTGTTGCTCCTGGCTCTGCATAAACTTCGCCAACAGCTAATTTTATTTGATCATCACCATTTAAAGTAATAACAGGCGCAACTGTATCTTGATATTCCCAAGCGCCGGCGTCAGCCGCTCCTAAACGAGAATTGCCCAACTGATCCGTTGTTATTGTTTTTTCTAAACCGGGAACTACATTGATGGCTATGCTCTCTTTTTTTAAAGGATAAACCACACCTCCTTCAAGAATGGTTAAGGCTTCATTAAATTGAGCGTTGTTAACATCAATTTGATCATTTTCTAAATTTTGAAAATCACATTCTTGCAATTGTCCAAACACATTGTAACCATCGGAGTTTACTGTACCCCGACAATTAGGAGTATAGGCAAAATCAAGTTGCGTAGGTTCTGTTTCATCAGGATAGGTATAGGTATAAGAATCTGCAAGGTCTATATTGTCCATCACTATAGAAGCCAACAAACTAACATTAGCATGATCTTGTTGATCCGCGTCTGCCAAAACGTAAAATCCACCGCCGTTATTTAAAGCCGTATTGGCGGTGACAGTAATATATTTGCCGTTCACCATCGAGTACATATCGGATAACGACTCTTGTAGTAAAGCCAAATTGGTATTTAAGGTAGCCTTAACCTGATCTTCCAATTCTTGTAAGGCCTGTAAAACCGGTGGCGGTAGATGAGAATTGTCTGAAACATAATCAATCTGTTCTACCCGTTGATAAAGCAAATTAAATAAATCCTCACTGGAAGGAGAAGAAGTAACGGCGCCGCCATTAGGAGCGGTATTATTCGCTAAAGTAGAATTTAAAAGATTAACTTCGCCATTCATGGAATAAACAGCGCCGCCGCTAATATCGGCTGAATTATCATAAAAAGAAGAATTATCGATCTCCACTTTGTTAGGCACAATGGCACCTTCATAACCATTCATAGAAATGGCATAAGTATAAGAAGGTAAAAGCGCAATTGCTCCCCCTAGAGAACCGGAATTTTGATGCATAACCACGTTTTGCAAGAAAACAAATTTATTGGCATCGCTAGCCATAGTGGCTATGGCGCCACCGGCAATACGACCGGTATTATTGGTGAAAATTGAATGTTCAGCTCTTACCATGCCCTCGTTATTGATAGCGCCACCAAAAGAATCGGAAATATTATTTTGAAAAACCGAGTTAAACGCATTGACTGTTCCTTGATTAAAAACAGCGCCGCCGCCCATAAATAAATTATCACCGGCAACACTGCCATCGCTTAATGCGCTCATTAAATATTCTTGATAATTAAAATAGCCGTTTTGCAAAGTCACCTGATTTAAAGTTAAAACAGCCAGTTCATTAACGTGAAAAATCTGAAATTGAGTGTTGCCGTCAATCACTATTGGACCGTTGATGTTGATAACAGTAGAAATTTCATAAACCACATCATGTAAAACTATCGAATCAACACTGTCCGCAAAACTGATAGTACTGGGGCGTGGCGCCAAATTATTTGCCTGCAAAATAGCCTCACGCAAGGTACAAACGTCAGTGGGCTCGGCGTCCGCATTACAATTTAACACGGCCGTAGGTTCCGCCGGGTCATACTCACTATTTACCACAAAATCTTGCGCATAAGCTCCGGTTACCCACAACGCCAAACTCAAAAAAACACTCAAAAAAACGGCTGAGGTTTTTACTAAAAAATTATTCATAAAATTAAAAATTAACCTTTAAATTTAACAAAAGTATACTCTCTTTTGACGGCTGTGTCAATGCTTATTTGGCTCTTAAAACAGCTTGAAATTTTTTAGCTAAAATCAGCATAATATCTTCGCGTAATTTTTCCATTTGCGTCATTTGTAAAGTTTGCTTGAGCGAACGTAATTTTAAAGAAAAACCAATACTCTTTTTCCCATAGCCTACTTTTTCTCCTTGATAAACATCAAAAACATCTATTTTTTCCAAGTAAGGCTGACTTTTTTTTACCACTTCCGCCCTAATTTCCGCCCAGGTTGTTTCTTGCGGTACAATAATAGACAAATCCAAATCAATGGCCGGATAAGGAGAAACAGCTTTAATTTTAAAATTGGCGTTGACTGTTTTAGCTAAGGCGTCTAAAGAAATAATCGTAAAAGCAACAGGCTTTTCCAAATCATAATTTTTTAAAATAGTTTTATCTATTAAACCGCTAGTTCCCAAAATTCCGTTCGTGGCTGTAATTTTCAAAGCTTGGTCATCTTGATAAACAGACCAAAATTCACAAGGCGCGGTTTGCTTAATAATTTCAGTTTGATAAACAACGTGTAAAGCTTTTAGCAACGCCTCAGTCAGACCGCGCATTTGACGATAAACAGCGGACTTGCCGCTTTGGACAATGCCCAGCATACTAATTTCTCTATCTGTAAAATAAACATGACCAATTTCAAACAGAGTAATGTTTTCTTCTTGGCTATTGCGTTTTAAGTTTTCCAATAAACGAGGTAAAAGACTGGTGCGTAAATAACGCAAATCTTCAGAAAGCGGATTTAAAATTTCCACCTGTTCTTTTTCTGCTGTCAAACCGGCTTTCTCCAATAATTCTTTGCTGTAAAAAGAATAATTATAAACTTCGCAAGCGCCCAAAGCTTTCAGTTCATTACGTACTTGACGTTTTAAAGGTATTAAAGCTTCATTTTTTGGCACGTGTAATTCTCCGAATAATTTTTGTTCCGGAATGTTGTTTACTCCGTAAATGCGCACCACTTCTTCAATCAGGTCTTCTACAATATTGAGATCGACGCGAAACCAAGGAGAAAAAACTTCATAAGCTGTGTCATCCCCCTTTTCTTTGAAATCAACTTTGCAACCTAAGTTTTGTAAAATAGCAATAACCTTTTCTGCTGGAATTTCAACACCGGTTAATCTTTTTAAAGTAATAGCCGGCAAGACAATTTTTTCACGATACAAAATATTTTCGTTTTCTAAATCCAAAGTCTGCGTGTCTGTAAAACCAGTCAACTCTGCTTGTGCATACTTTTGTAGAAGTTCCATTGCTCTTTGAAAACCTCTGGTGGCGGTGGCTAACGCCAGGTCTTTTTCAAAACGCACCACACTTTCTGTGCGCACGCCTATTTTATTTGAGCCGCGACGCACCAAAATCGGCTCAAAACAAGCCACTTCTAAAATAATTTGCTGAGTTTGTTCCGAGATGCTACTGATTTTACCACCAATAATGCCAGCTACGGCCACAGGATTTTTACTATCGGCGATTACTAAAATAGACTCATCTAAAATCTTTTCCTCGTCATCCAGCGTGATAATTTTTTCTCCTTTTTCAGCGCGGCGCACAACAATTTTTTCTCCCACAAGCTTTTTAGCATCAAAAGCGTGCAAAGGTTGTCCAAATTCCAACATCACATAATTAGTAATGTCAACGACGTTGTTAATACTTTTAATATTACAGGCCAACAAACGTTTTTTGATAAAATCTGGACTCTCCCCTATTTTAACTTTCATCGCCGCGGCTAGATAACGCGGACAATCTTTTTGATTTTCAATCGTAACCGCCACCGCCGGCAATTCGGCTGTTGTTATTTTTGGAATTTTAGGTTCCTGAAAAGGCAAGCCGAAAACCGCTGCAATTTCCCGCGCCATTCCCACATGACAAAACAAATCCGCCCGATGAGTCATGGATTTATTATCAATATCAATCAGCGCACTATTTTTTAGACCCAATATATCTTTAAGCAAAGTGCCATTTTTAATTTCTTGATCAAAAAAATTCAGTTCGTCTTTACAATTTAAAATTTGCAACTCGGAATTTAAACAACACATTCCATCTGAAATTTCTCCGCGTAATTTGGATTTCTTGATTTTTACGCCTCCCGGCAATACTGTCGGCGCTAAAGCCACAGGAATTTTTTGACCAACTGCAATAACCGCCCTTTGACCAAAAATAATCTGTCTTGGTTCTTTTTCACCAACATCAAAAATACCAATATTTAATTTATCAGCATTTGGATGGTTCTTTTTTTCCAACAATTCCCCTACCACCACATTGTCTAAGTTGATATTGCGGAAAATAATCTTTTCCACTTCTACCGAGTGTACAGATAATTGACGCAACAACTCTTCCGGTTGAGGAATGTCTGTTAAATATTCTTTTAACCAATCGTATAAATAAAGCATAAATCAAAATTGTTTTAAAAATCTCAAATCATTTTCCGTAAAAAGACGTATATTGGAAATGCCGTATTTCATCATGGTTAAACGACTGAGGCCTAATCCAAAAGCAAAACCAGTATAAGTTCCCTTTGGATAACCAGCCGCTTTAAATACATTGGGATGAATCATGCCGCACGGAACTAATTCCACCCAACCACTTCTTTTACAAGTCGGGCATCCTTGACCATTACAAATTAAACAAGAACAATCTAATTCATAACCGGGCTCCACGAACGGGAAATAGCCGGGGCGCAAACGTATGCGAATATCTTTTTTAAACACTTGTCGCAAAATCTCCTTTAATGTCCACATGGCGTGACCGATGGTGATATTTTTATCTACCACAAAACCCTCCAACTGATAAAAGGTGTGTTCATGTGAAGCGTCTGTAGCCTCATTGCGAAACACACGACCGGGAACCACACAACGTAATGGCGGCTGAAACTGTTCCATAATTCTAACTTGCATATTGGAAGTGTGTGTGCGCATAACCCATGCGCTGTTTTCTGAAAATTTTCTTTTTTCTTGACGCTTAATATGATCTTTAATAAAAAATGTATCCTGCATATCTCGTGCCGGATGTGATGGCGGGATATTCAGGCTTTCAAAATTATAAAAATCATTTTCGAGTTCCGGTCCTTCGTAAATCATAAAACCCATAGCGGAAAAAATATCCATCAGTTCATTAGCGGCCAAGCTCAGCGGGTGTAAATGTCCCGATGTTGGTTTGATGCCCGGTAAAGATAAATCTTCTTTAAAAATTTGAGTAGTGGTTTTTTTATCTAATTTATTTTGAAGCGCTTGCAGTTCTTGTTCTATTTTTTGCTTAGCGCTGTTGGCCAACGGACCCAGCTCTCTTTTCTGTTCTTTAGGTAAATTTTTTAAATTACGCAAAACATCGTTTAATTTTCCGGATTTGCGGCCTAAATATTTAATACGCAAATTTGAAAAATCTGCCTCAGAGTTAATTTTGAGCAAATCTTGTTGAAATTCTTGTTGAATTTTTAAAAGCTGTTCTTTCATTAATAATTTTTTAATTTAGGCTGATGGTGGTGTTTGACCCCCAGGGAACGAGCTAAGAAAAAACCCTCTAAAACCGCGAGGCCTGCTACTAAAATTAAAGACATCCACCAAACTAACAATTCTTGGCTAACTAATAATAACGTAAGACAGACCAAAATGGCAAACCACAACGCCTGACGCAAAGAAATACCTATGTGTTTAAAGGGCGTTTCTTGTCTTTTTAAACCAAAACGCACCAAAAAACCCAATAAACTGAGGGTTCCCCATAAAGCGAAAAATAGAGCCAGAAAAAACAAGGTTAAACCTAAACCACTGCCGTTACCGGGATCAATGCGAAAAAGTACAATTAAAAAAGAGACCCAGCAAATTAAGGTTGTAAAAGCCATAGTAATCAAATATTTACGCAAGGTCATTGGCTTTATAAATATAACATTTTCTAATGATTTAGCAAAATCTTATTTTGCCCTAAATTCACAAATTTCTTTAAAATCACAATAACGACAATGAAAACCAGGGGTGGGCTTAAAATTTCCTTGTAAAATTTTCTCTATTAAATTTAGCGCCCAAGTTTGCACCTTTTCCATTTTCGCTAAATTGAATTCTTCGGTTAAGGGCTGATTTTCTTCAATAAAATAATAACTTAATTTTTCCGGAGTCAATTGTAAAACTTCTTTAACCGCTAAAGCATATAAATATAATTGTTCTTGATCTTTTTTACCGGTTTTGGGAAAATTACCGGTTTTATAATCAACAATTTCCACGCCTTCTGCCAGTTGATCCAAGCGATCGATGGCGCCTTTAATGGTATATTTTCCTATTTTTAAATTAAATTTCTTTTCCAAATACAAAACTTTTGGCCAATTTTGCTGGTTAAGATCATAAAACTTTTTAAGCGCCTCCTCGCCTTTTTTAAAATATTCTTCTCGGTTTTTTTTGGATAAATACCACTCATCAATCCATTTCTCTTGATAAATTTTTAACAACTCTGCTTGGGTTGGAGTCTTTTGCGCTTTTTTACCAAATAATGGCGCTTGTTGATTGGTCTCTCCTTCTTGTAAACGACGAAAAAATTCATAAAGCGTGTTATGAATGGTTTTGCCAAAAGAAAAACTGGGTTTGCTCGGCGTAGGCACTTTTAGCAAAAAAGCAAAGCGATATTGCCAAGGACAAGTTTCGTAAGCCTTGAGTTGCGTAAAACTAAAAATTTGCGGCAGGTGTTTTGCTTCTGCTTTGATTTGCGCTAAAGAAAGTTTTTTTTCATTACCAAAAAGAATCTGGCCGCTAGGCGCGGGTGCGGTATTAACAAAACCGGTTTCTTGTAAAAAACGCGATGGTTTCTTTTTTCTGGCTCCGCCGTAATCTTCACCGCTGGTTAAAAACAAACCGTTTTTGGCGCGCGTCATAGCCACGTAAAACAAACGCCGTTCTTCTTCCAGATGCCAATCCCCTTGCGGCAGTACGTCTTTAACAATTTCATCCGGAATCGGAATGGCTTCTTTGCGGGCGATAGAAGGAAAGCGTTTATCTACCAAATTAACCACAAAAACATAAGCAAACTCCAAGCCTTTGGCCGCGTGCACGGTCATAATTTTTACCGCCTCCGGGCCTTCGGTAAAATCCGGTTGTAACTGCCCCTCTTCTCCCGCGTCGATCATGGAATTCAGTTCATAAACAAAATTATGCGTAGTTTTTTCTTCGTGCGCCCGTTCAAAAGCGATAATATATTTATAAAACTGATTAAGATAAAGAATATTTTCCGCGGCTTTTTTATTTTGCGTCAACCATTTTAAATATCCGGACATTTCTAAAAAACGCAAAGTAATTTCGCCAATGGTTTTAAAACGTGTTTCCAAAGACAGTTTGTCTATTAAAGACATAATGCTCGCAATCGTTTGGTAAGTATTTTTATGTAAATTGGGAACTAACTGCAAATTGCGACAAACCTCGAATAACGATTGGGTTTTTTTATGCGCCCAGTTAATAATATTGATGACATCTGCCGGAGGTAAATGCCAGTGGGCAAAATTTAATAACCGATAAAAAGAACGAGATTCGTGATAATTGTCCAAAAGTCGCAAAAAGGCAAGTAAATCCAAAATAACCGCTTTGGTGAAAAGTCCGCGGGAAGCTAAAAATTGGTAAGGGATTTCGGTGCGTTCCAAATAAGGGATAAAAGTATTAGCCTGATCATTGGCGCGCACTAAAATCGCAAAATCATTCCAAGATAATTTTTTATTTTTTTGCTTTAAAGCTAAAATTTTATCTAAAACCAATTGCGCCTCGCCTTCTAAAGACTGCGCGTGCAAATGCTCGATCAGCGCTTGGCCGGTTTTGTTGCTTTGGAGATGTTTGTCAATTTTTAAAGTTTCTTCCAGACGATTGGGATTATTGTGTTGAATAAAATCATAAGCCAAATCCAAAATGGCTTGTTGGGAACGATAATTTTGAGTCAAGGAAATTTCTTTGCTGTTTGGATAATCTTTTTTAAAAATTAAAATGTTGCTCATGGCGGCGCCACGGAAACTGTAAATGGATTGATCGTCATCCGCCACCACGGTTAAATTATTATGCGGCGCGGCTAACAATTTAATTAAATCATACTGGGCGTAATTAGTGTCTTGAAATTCATCTACCAAAATATATTGGAATTGCTGACGCAGTTTTTGTAAAATATGCGGCCGCTGTTTTAATAAATGCACGGTTTCTACAATCAAATCACCAAAATCAAAAGCGTTGTGCTCGCGCAACAGTTGCTGATATTTAGCATAAGCTGTGGCCACTTCGTAAATTCTGGAAAAAGAATCCGTTTGATCAGTATCCAGTTTGAGTTTTTGCGCATAAGCTACGTATTCCGCGGGTGTGATATCTTCGTCTTTTAAACGAGAAAAATGAGCGATTAAACCTTGGACGAATTTTGTCGGGTTGCCTTTAGGACGATAATAATCCAAATCAAATTCCTCCAAATGCTCTTTTACCAAAAGCCATTGTTCTGTATCAGACAACAATTTGAAATCATTGCTTAAGCCGACATCTAAAGCGTGATCTTTTAAAATCCGTTCACCAAAACCGTGAAAAGTGGAAATCCACAAATCCACGTAACCTAAGGGCAATAAACCATCCACCCTTTCCGCCATTTCGCCGGCCGCTTTTTCCGTAAAAGTTAAAGCTAAAATTTCTTCCGGTTTAACAATTTTTTCTTCAATCAAATAAGCGATACGGCGCGTAATCACCGTGGTTTTACCCGTGCCCGCACCGGCCACAATAAGCAAGGGGCCATTTTTATGGATAACCGCTTGCTTTTGTTCTTGGTTTAACTTGGCTAAAATTTCCATTATTTAAACAAGCTTAAACATTCCCTCCTGCGGATTTAACAACTGCCGTATAAGGAGCATTGGGGCCAGCAACGCCGATTACTCTGGTTATTTCTTGAACCATTTTACCAAAAGCCTTATATTGACCGCTGGCTTTCCATTGAGGAGATCTTTGGAGTTGATTAAAAACAGTTCTTAAAACCTCTTTAGCTTGTCCGTAAGTTCTGACATTGTTGGATAAGTGTATTTCATAATTGCTGGTTCCTCCTTGTTTAATAAAAGTTAAATCTCCTTGGGCTGTGTGCAAAGTGGCCTCTCCGGCTTTTAACAGCTCTTCTGGGTTGGACAAACTTGTTGCATCCAAACTGATTGCGGGTCCTGCCGGCGCTTCAGGAGCTTGAGGAATTGCTGTTTCCAAACTTGGTTTGGCAATTGGAACTTTCGGCATGGCGGGAGAAGTTTTTTCCAAAATAGCAATTTGTTTATCTAATGCTTTTCCCATTTTTGAATCAGCCAAATTGTGGGTTTCTAAATTTTTTCTTAAAACTCTTAAATAGTCTAATCTTTCTACATTATGAGGATTTTCAATTCTAAAGATACCAGGATTATACTTGTTTTGTGAAAAGAAGATAACCGCTCCGTTATCACAACGAATTTCTACCAGTTCACTATTATTTTTTATTGAAGAAACTGTATCATGACCTAAAACTATAGAATCAGCGGAAACTTTTTCATTATTGCCAAACAAACCGCTCCAAAAACCTCTGGTAGATTCTGGGGTTTTGGGCACGGCACCGGCCACAGTTTCCGCGCCTGGTGTATTATTAGGTATGCGAGTAGGACCGGTGTAGTGATCATTTGCTCCCCACTGAGGTAAAGTGGAACTCCAAGAAGTATCAGAAGGAGGGGTTGGGCCTAAAACTGTTGGCGCAGATTCAATCGGTAGTTGAGATACAGCTCCATTGTTTGCTATCGGTTCGGCTTGATGAATCATGGCCATAAAGCTGGGATCTTTTTCTCGCAAATACTTCATAATCGCAAATAATTGCGCTTCATATTTTTCATGCCGCTGAGGAATGGCGCCGTGTAAATCTTTTATAGACCCGCCACCCTCGCCATAAGCTGTGGATATAACTTTCCATTTTTGTTCTCCGGTTAAATTTGCTAATTCCGGATTTTTATTTATAACCGTATCAATCCAAAATTTGAACGTTCTACCAGAAGCCTCAATAGCAATTGCCGGATCAGACAAAGTTGCTCGCGGATCACTTTTAATGTTTTGCCAAAAAGGATCATCGCCCCAATGCGGAGAATTATAATTACTACTATTAATTTGCGTAAGACCTAAATCAATGGTGCCGTTGTCATTATTAGTATTTATAGCCTCAGGATGAAATCTACTTTCCTGAACAATGGTTGCTTTTAATAATTCCGGTGGAATTCCATATTTTTCAGCCGTGGCCACGATTAAAGAATCATACTTGTTAAAATTATCCACGGGGCACTCTTTAATAAATCCCTCTACAGAATGAAACTGATTTTGGGCATCCAGCCAGCCAATTACTCCGCCTTGTTCCACCGCAGAAGTGATGTCAAAATTTAGAGCTGAAGATGGTTGATGATATGCTTCTGCCCAATTCATATACCATTGTTTTTCTGCCTCCGCTCTTTTTATCACCATATCAACCCAGCTTTTATCAAAAAATTTAGGGGCGGTATTAATACGCACGTCTTGAATAGCGGCTACAATTTCCGCATCACTTTTACCAAGATTATGCTGAATAGCTTCAGCGATTAAACGATGAATATTACTATTACCTCCATATTGAACAATGGCTCCTTCTAACAATCTTTGAACTGGTTTACTTAACGAGGAATAAACTAATCCTGATTTTGCTTCAAATTGAGCTATTCTGGTTGGTAAATAAACGTTTTCTAAATAACTATTCTGAGCATTGGAAAAATCTACCGGATATTGTTTTCCTAAATCTTTCCAGGCAGTGTTAAATGAAGCTGTTCCTGGAGTTCCTGCTTGGTCTAAAAGATCTCCAAAACGATTCTGTTGACCTTTTAAATAACCAATCATTTCTTTTACATTTCCAGGAACATATTGGTGTAAGCCATAAGAGGGTGTTCCATGACCATCTGTATCCAAATTGATAATACCAGGATTACCGCTACTTTCCCTGATAACCCAATAGCGCCCTTCCTGAACGTATTGATCTACTAAAGATTGTGGTAAATTAGTTGCATCTTCAATTATTTTATGAAGATTGTTGGTTGGATCTGAAATATTACCGGTTACAGAATCATTAACAAAACTACGAACCGTTTCTGTGCGCGTTATAAATTCTTGCGGATGAAATTTCAGTTGATAAATGGCATCATCGGCAACTCCCGGCTTAATGCCTAAAACTCTAAAAATTGGATTTTGATAATTTAGCGCTTGACCTGGAAAACTCGCCTCCAAACTTTCCGTTTGCTGTTTGATTAATCGTGTTAAGGCTTGCAGTTGTTCCGTTGGCACATTGGCAACTTTCATTTGTTTATAGCCTTCTATGAGCGCGGCTAAATTGGTAATTCTGGTTTGCAAAGCCGGTGAGGGCGCAATGACATCTGAGCTCAATAAACCGCGCGTGGAAACACCTGGGTCAATATTCCCGCTGACTTTTACTTCCATGCCGTCCATATCTCCTTGGCCTTTATAAAATTCAAAACGTAAACCATGTTCTCCACCCATAGTAATCACAGACTTATCTTGGTGCAGAAGCTGTTCAGCCGCCGGTGATATTTTCATATCAGGCGCGCTTAAATCTACGGCGTTACCATGTACTTCTGCCGTTGCCGGAAGTGGCTGAGCATGCGCCAATGCTTGTCCTGCTTGCTCGATGGCCGGCAAGGGCGGCAAAGCTCTAATTTCTTCCAGAGTTGGCGGCATAGTTGGTTCATATTTTAAAGCCGCGGCTATTTCGTGAGCATTTTCTATTTTAGCTGACATGGAACGCTCGGCTACATTTGGTTCACCCGGTTTGAAAGCAAAAAGTTGAGGCGCGTTCTGCATATCTTGTTCGTGCGCTGATTTTAATACCTGCAATAATTGACGCTGTTCCATAGGAGTAAACTGGCCGCTCTGATACGCTTCCCTTAATGCTTGCAATCTGCTTTGTCTTTCCGCGCTTCTTGTTAACCATTCTTGTCCTTCCTGATTTGGTAATTTACCCAATTCATGTTTAATTTTACCGGCAATTCTGCGCAAGATATCAGGCTGATGTAAATAGTTATTTAATTCTTTGGCCTCAACTGAAGTCAAAGGAGCGCTAACTTCATCCAGAGCTTTTAAAGCGGTATCATCGGCGGCTAATTGTGCCGGAGAAAGGTCTGCTGTTGCCACTGGAGTTTCTGCTGTTGTTTCAGGGGCAGAAGGAGTTTGTTCCACGTGCTTGATGTTCACGTCATCTAACAATTCGTGTATTTTTCCGTTTTTATCAAAAATAACCACATCAACTTTACCATCAGCATAAACTTCACGCACCTCTAAATTTCCACCGGAAGTTGTTCTAAAATGCATGGCGGCAATACCCGGTTTTTTATCAAAAACACTATGCGTAATGTGATGCGCTTCCATAAACTTTTGCGCCTCCGAAGTTGCGGTGTAATGAATATTAGGATTAAGTTCATAATCGACAAAAGGACCGTTTTCTGTTACGGGCACTTTAATTTCCCGAACAGAATCCACAAAACGCCCGCCTCCTGCGGTGTTAGCAAAACCTTCTTGACCCGGATGATCCAAATAACTGCTATCAAAAGGATGAGTAGACGTTTGAGCCAGATCAGTGGCCACGCTGTGTCCGGCCTCGACCAACATCTCTATTCCTTTGGCAAGAGCGGCACCGCCGGCCAAAGCACCCGCAATCGCAGCAACCACCTTGCCGGATTTTAAATTATGAGCCGCTTTTTCCAAACTTTGCCGAGACACCGCGTCTAAATCTTCACTTAAAGCGTCCAAAACCGCGGTTAAACTTCTAAATTTTTTATTTTGTTTTGCTTGTTCTTGATCTTCCGCCGAAAAATATTTTTCCGGTAAAGCCCGGCCTTGTTCTTTTACTTTGGGATCTAAAAAATCCACATCTCTTTTAATTTGAAATCTGCGCAAATCTGTTAATAACTGTTCGTCAACCGGGCTTAATTTACCAACCAATAAACGTCTTTGCTGTAAAAATCCCTCTAATTGATGGCATTGTTCCGAATTAAGCTTAGTAAAAATAGGTACTTTTTTTCCAAAAATTAAGCCTTTTTTTCTGTTTAAAACATAACGGCTATTTTTTTCATACTCTGATTCCGAGATACGATTATCTCTTTTTAACTCTAATAACTCATCTAAATATTTTTTAGGATCTTCATATGTTACACCTTTCTTTAATTTTCTTTCGGTAAGAGAAGAAAACAGTTTTTCTCCCATTTTGCCGCTAAAAGTTCCTGTGCCTAAAACAGTAAGTGCGGCATTGCCCAAAGCGGCCGCGCCGGCCACTACCAACAAACCGCCAACTCCTCCGGACATAAAGGCGGCCACGCCACCGGTTCCCAACAAAGCCACGCGCGTCAAATTTTTAGCGTTCATGGCCTTTAAAATTACATGATAAGTAGTACCCACAACTTTACCATAAGTTCCGCGATCTTTTAAGTCATGCTCAAAAAGTTTAAACAAACTGGCCTCGGTCATACCGTCAAAAAATTTAGCTAACCACGGTCGTTTTTTCAACACTTCTTCTGCTAAAGCTTTTTCATATTTATTTTTTTCTTCTATTAAAACCTCGTCATATAACGCACCCAACAAATCCACGCGCATTTCTTCTAAATTACGATTAGCCGTATCAATTTCCAACCAACTTCTTTCTTTATAATCCAAATCTAAACCGGAAACAGCCTTGCTAAGACTATTCTTAGTATTTTCTTTGGCAGATATTTCTTGCTGAATTTCTGTTTTGGTTTTAATAGTAGCATCCGCTGTAGCGGGTTTTTCTGCCGGAGCTGTTGTTAAATGTTGTTTTAAAATTGTAATTTCTTGCTCTAAGGTTGCAATTCTCGTTTGACATTCCGGGCTGGCAAAATAGGCCTTTTCACGAGCTCGTGCTTCTTTTACGGCAGTTCTCTCATTGCCGGTTTTCCCTTTTAAAGTTCCCACCAACAAATTTTTCTCTCGGCTCAGTAATTCTGCTTGAGAATGCCCCAAACCGCCGATTTTATCTTTTAACAAAGCGTCTTTTAAAAGATGATAATGAGCTAATTTTTTACGAATTTCAGTACGCTGTTTAAGCCTTAAAATGTTTTCTCGTGTTTTTTCTATTTGTTGCGCCAATTGAGTCTTAGTTTCGGCATTGGTGGTGTTTTTATATTTTTCCACTAAAGAGGATAATTCTGTTTGCAATTCTTTTAAAATTCTTTGCGGTTCTTCTTGTTTGTCCCAATCGGCTAATTTGGCCAATTGTCTGGTGAGCTCGCCCTCGGCAACTTCTAATTCACCCTGAGCTTTTAAATGTTCGTATTGTTTTTTTTGTTTGTGAATAATGGCGGTGTCTGCTCTGTGTTTGGCTTTTTCAAAATTAGCTTTGGCTAAATCATATTTTTTTTGTAATTTATCTAAAACAGCAAGGCAATCTTTAGCAAATTGAGCGCCTTCAATTTCTCTCTCCAAAGACATTTTTCTTTCTTCATTGGTCATTTCTGATAAAGTGCGCAATTTTTTTTCTTGCAACATAAAAGATTCCGCTTCAGTAGCGGTTGTTGTTACTAGCGTTTCTTTTTCTCGCGCCAATTCTGCTTCTGACATTACCGGTTTTTTTTCTTTTGACGGTTCCGCTGGTTCTATTGGTTTTATTACATCAATTTCCGGCGCTGGTGGTATAACTGGTTGTTTTTCTGGGGTTTCGGCCATATAAATTTAAGGTAATTGTTTAAGTGCTTGTTTGATTTGTTCAATTTTTTTTTGATCAATTCTGTTTTTAATCACCTGTTTGGCATTACGTTGTCTTTTTTTTAAATCCATCATGTGTTTATAAAACTCATCAAAAGCCGCCAACATTTTTTCGTGTGTTTCTTGCAGGGATGGTAGCACCGCAGGAGTGGGATCGAAGGTATTTTGGATAAAATTTTGTTTTTGTTTTTGAGGATTTCCTGTCAGCATGGTTTAATTTATGGCTAAATCAAACCTCACTTAATCTAACAGAGCATTAAGATTCATGCCCAGCATTTCTTCTTTAAAACTTTTAACTTCTGTCAGGATTAGTTCGGTTAAATTGGGAATAAACTGGCTTAAAGCCGCCAATTGCTCTGCTTGGCTGTTATCGGCCTTTTTTTCTAAAACCGCGGCTTGTTCATCTGTGAGCATAGAATTGATTCTTAACAAAAGCCGTTTATGAATAAGATCGTCCATTTTATCCAAAAGAGCCAATTTTTTCTTTTCTTCCAAGTTTGCCAAACCTAAATCCACCAAAATGTTACCTGTGATATAATTAGGCCTATTTTTTTGATTGGTCATAAATTTAAAATTATTTTTTACTTAATCAAAAAATAACACATTCTTTGAAAAAAATCAAGTTGTGCGCCTATTTATCCACACCTCTTATTTATGCCATTTGCGGCCAACGCGCAATTTCGCTTTTTCGTGTTCTAAATTACGTAAAAGAGTTTGATAGTCGGCTAAATTTAAAGTGGCCTGATCTTCCAGTTGTTTAGCTAGTTCATTAGCGCGTTTTTCAGCTGTTGCTAAATCAATATCTTTAGCGTGCACAGCCGCATCAGTTAAAATAGTAACGTTATTGTCTTGCACTTGAATAACTCCGCCGGCCACAGCCAAAGGATATCTGGTTTTACCGTCTTGAACTATCAGTTCTCCGGGCACCAAAATGCTAACCAAACCGGCATGCTGAGGCAAAACTGTAATTTCTCCATTTTCTGTGGGAATAACCACGGCATTAACTTCTTGCGCAAAAAGAGTTTCTTCCGGAGAAATCAGCTTTAATTTCAATTTTTGAATAACATCCATGCTGTGCTGTTTTAAAAATTTATTTTACCTCTTCTATGCCACCTTTCATATAAAAAGCTTGTTCGGGCTTATTATCATGCTTACCCTCAATAATTTCCGCAAAGCCTTTAATGGTATCTGTTAATTTCACGTATTTACCGGCACTACCGGTGAAAATTTCGGCCACATGCAGAGGCTGGGAAAGAAAACGTTGTATTTTGCGAGCCCGCGCTACTGTTTGTTTATCTTCTTCAGTCAATTCTTCCATGCCTAAAATGGCAATGATATCCTGCAAATCTTTATAACGCTGTAAAATACGCTGAACTTCGCGCGAAACTCGATAATGTTCTTGACCGATAATGTTTGGGTCTAAAATAGTAGAAGTGGAATCTAAAGGATCCACAGCCGGATAAATACCCAGTTCAGCCAAAGAACGATTAAGCACTACTGTAGAATCCAAATGAGCAAAAGTGGTGGCGGGAGCCGGATCTGTTAAATCGTCAGCCGGTACATAAACGGCTTGCACCGAAGTAATGGAACCGGATTGCGTAGAAGTAATGCGTTCTTGCAAACTACCCATTTCTTGCGCCAAAGTCGGCTGATAGCCCACAGCCGAAGGAATGCGGCCTAACAAAGCTGACATCTCAGATCCTGCTTGCGTAAAACGAAAAATATTATCAATAAAAAACAGTACATCTTGATTGTCTTTATCTCTAAAATGTTCAGCCATGGTTAAACCGGTTAAAGCCACCCGAGCCCGCGCGCCCGGCGGTTCGTTCATCTGTCCAAATACCATGGCCACTTTGCCCATTACGCCCGAATCTAACATTTCGTGATATAAATCATTGCCTTCACGCGTTCGCTCTCCTACTCCGGCAAAAACAGAATAACCACCATGAGCTTTGGCAATATTATGGATTAACTCTTGAATAATAACAGTTTTACCCACGCCCGCGCCGCCGAATAAACCGACTTTGCCGCCTTTGACAAAGGGACAAATTAAGTCAATAACTTTAATGCCTGTTTCTAAAATTTCCACTTTCGTAGACTGTTCTTCAAATTTTGGCGGTTTTTGGTGAATGCCGCGCAGTTCCGTATTTTTTGGCAAAGCCTCTTTACCGTCAATTACTTCTCCGATGACGTTAAATAAACGCCCTAAAGTTTGCTGGCCTACCGGTACGGAAATAGGCTGGCCTTTGGTTGTTACCTCAATTCCTCTTTGCAGACCGTCGGTTGAACCCATGGCCACGGTTCGCACAATTTGCGAACCCAAATGCGCTTGCACTTCCAAAACCAAGTGCTGTTGATTGTGAGTTACTTCCAAGGCCTCGTAAATAGCCGGCAATTTTCCTTCGGCAAAAGAAACATCTACGACCGGTCCGATAATTTGAGTGATTTTTCCTGATTGCATATTAGTAATTTTGTTAATAATAAATTAAATAATCGCGGCCGTACCGGCAGATATTTCCGCAATTTCTTGGGTAATACTGGCTTGCCTGGCACGATTAAAAGCTAGTGTTAAATCTTCAGACATTTCTGAAGCGGCATCAGAAGCGTTCTTCATGGCCACCATGCGTGCGCTGTGTTCTGAGGCATTACTTTCCAACAAAGCCTGATAGAGCTGTACTTCGGCGATACGCGGAATCAAATAAGTTAAAATTGCCTCTTTGGACGGTTCATAAGTATAGCGAATATTCCCTGATGGTAGTAAAGTTTTTTCTGGAGTTTTATTTTCTTGTGCTTCTGACATATTTTCCACACTCTCGCCAATGCCGGCTGTTTTAGTAAAAGGATAAAGCTGTTTAACTATCGCCTCTTGGTTAATGGCTGAAAGATAATCGGTATAAGCCACTAAAACTTTATCGGTTTCTTTTTTCTTGAATTTTTCATGCACCAATCGGGCTACTACGGAAATAGAAGCAGAATTGACAGCCGTGTCATCTTTCAAATAAGCTAAGTGGGCTTTAATGCCCAACAAACTCAAACCAGCCACGCCTTTTTTGCCCACGGCAATAACTTCTATATTTTCTTTACCGTATTTTTGCAACAAAGACGCTATTTTTTTAATCACATTGGTGTTAAAAGCGCCGGCTAAACCGCGATTGGAAGTAAAAACCACTAAAGTAACACGCTGATTTTCGGTTTCTTCTTTTTCTTGCAGTTCAAAAAATCGAGCTAGCTGATCTTGGCTGGCAAGCTCTAAATTTTTTGTTATCCGCGTCATAATTTCCCAAGCCAGACGATAATACGCCCTGGTGTTGAGCATCACTGTTACTGCTTTACGCATTTTGGCGCCAGAAACCAACTCCATGGCTTTAGTGATCTTTTTAGTATTTTTGATCGACTGTAATCGATTTTTTATTTCCTTTGCGTGCGTCGCCATAGTTTATTTTTGCTCTTTTTCTTCTTTTTTCATGATGAACATATTTTTATCCAACAATTTCTTGTAACTTACAACAGCGGTTTTCACTTTTTCTTCCCAGGCCTTATCAAAATCTTTATTTTTGGTAATTTGTTCATAAATATCTGCGGCATTTTGTTCCACATAAGCAACCAAACCATCGGCAAATTCTTGCACTTTTTCTACCTTAATCTCATCTAGATAGCCCAGGTTGGCGCAATAAATTTGCACTATTTGTTTTTCTACCGACAAAGGAGAGTATTGCGGTTGTTTTAAAAGTTGTTCCAAACGCTTGCCTCTTTCCAATTGCTTTTTGGTGGCTTCGTCCAAATCTGAACCGAATTGCGTGAATGCCTCTAGCTCTCGATATTGAGCCAAACCTAAACGTAAATTGCCCGCCACCTTTTTCATAGCTTTAATTTGCGCAGAGCCGCCAACGCGAGATACGGACAAACCAACATTAATGGCGGGACGAAAACCTTTATAAAATAAATCGGACTCTAAATAAATTTGACCGTCGGTAATGGAAATAACATTGGTGGGAATATAAGCGGAGACGTCATTACCTTGAGTTTCAATAATCGGTAAAGCAGTTAAAGAACCGCCGCCGTTATCTTTATTAAGTTTAGCCGCGCGTTCCAATAAACGAGAATGCAAATAAAAGACATCTCCGGGATAAGCTTCGCGACCAGGGGGTCTTCTTAACAATAAGGAAATCTGGCGATAAGCAACGGCGTGTTTGGATAAATCATCATAAATAATCAAAGCGTCTTTTCCTTGATCCATAAAATATTCACCCATCGCACAACCGGCATAAGGCGCTAGAAAATTCAAAGCCGCCGGATCAGACGCACCGGCCAAAACTACAATGGTGTAAGCCATAGCGCCGGCTTCTTCTAGGCGCGCTACTAATTGCGCAATTTTACTTTCTTTTTGACCGATCGCCACATAAATACAGATCATATCTTGACCTTTTTGATTCAAAATAGTATCAATGGCGACTGCGGTTTTTCCGGTTTGTCTATCACCAATAATCAATTCTCGCTGACCGCGACCTACCGGTGTCATGCTATCAATGGATTTAATACCGGTTTGTACCGGCTGATTTACTCCTTGACGAGTAATAACCCCAGGCGCAACTCTTTCCATGGGTTGGCTTTGAGTCGTTTTAATCGGCCCCTTATCGTCTTTAGCCACGCCCAAAGGATTAACCACCCGACCGATCAACTCCGTTCCTACCGGTACCTCTAAAATTTTTCCTAAGCGTTTTACTTTCATGCCTTCGGTAATGCCTTCATAATCACCCATAATCATAATACCAACGATGTCTTGCTCTAAGTTTAGAGCTACTCCGTAAACGCCATTATCAAATTGCACCATTTCTGAATTTTTAACCGTGGCTAAACCAATGGCTTTGACAATACCATCTCCGGCTTCAATCACCGTGCCAATTTCTTCAGCCACTACGGTTTTTTGAAAAGCCGAAATTTGCTTTTTGATATGTTCTACTACTGATGCTTTTGTGCTTTGCTCAGACATAATATTTCAATGAGTTATTTATTTATAATGGTATTTGCCAAATTGTTTAATTGTCCATGAACTGACAAATCCCATCGCTGATCTTGAGTTTCAATTACCAAACCTCCGATCAGTGATGAATTTATAGTCGATGTCACCCGCGGTTTTACCTGTGGCAAAACTTGTTGCAAATAACTAGCGATGGTCTGTTCGTCCATTTTTTTGGCCGTCCTCACCGTTACTGGCATAATTTGATTTTCTTGATTTTCTTGTTTTTCCAAATGACGTAAAATTTGTGGCAACCATTTGCTTTGTCCTTTTTTATAAAGCATTTCCAAAACTACTTGTGAAATTTGATCCCATGCTGATTGATCAGTTTTTTTCAAAATTTCATACCAATTTTTGGCGTAAAGCTCTGGCGATGCTTTCATAATTTAAGCTGATTTGGTTGTTTTAAGGGTGCCCACTAAACCATTCACAAAATCTCGATCAGTTTGGTCGTCAACTTTTTTATCTAAAATCTTCTCACTGGTTAACAAAACCAAATCAGTAATATCTTTTTTGGCCTCTTTTAACATTTGGGCGCGCTGTAATTCCAGCTCTGATTGTGTTTTAGTTAACAAAACCTCGGCTTCTTGCTTGGTTTTTTCTAAAATTTCATTAGCCTGTTTACTGGCCGTGTCTTTGGCTTGATTGATAATTTGTTGCGCTTGTTTTTGAGACTCTTCAATGATTTGAGTTTGTTGCGCTTGCGCTTGCGCCAAAGCCTCTTGGCTTTTAGCGGCATTTTTAATGCCATCTTCTATTTTCTTGGTGCGATCGTTAACAAAATTTAAAATCGGCTTATAGCCAATTTTATAAAGAATAAAAACCAGCAGAGCAAAATTGATTAAATTCGCCAGTACCAGTTTCCAATCTACACCAAAGGCTTTAAGAAGTTCCATGGAGCTTTATAAAAAGACAATGATTAAGGCAACCACAAATGAAAAAATTGCCGGGGTTTCGGCCAAGGCCATAGCGACAATCATGCGAGGGAAGATGTCGTTACTGCAAGCGGGGTTGCGACCAATGCCTTCCATTGCTTTTGAACCAATTTTACCTTCAGCAAAAGCTGATCCGGTTACGCCCACGGCGGCTGTTAAACCGGCCATAATGAGTTTGATTACTTCTAATTCCATAGTTTTGTTGTTAATTATTTTTTTATATGGACTAGCGAACTAATAAATATTTAATCTCTAAACGCTCTTACTATAAAGCACTAATTTCAATAAATCAAGTATTTTTAATGTCCGTGCTCTTCAATAATACTTAACTTAATAAAAATCAATGACAAAATAGCAAAAACCGCCGGCTGAACAACAGCAATAATCAGCCCCAATAAACTAAAAGGAATAGGCACGATAAAAGGTATTAAAGCCACTACCACCGCGGTCAAAACTTCTTCGGCCACCATATTGCCAAACAAACGAAAAGACATAGCCACTACCCGCGCCACATCACCCAGAGCCTCGATTAAAGATACCAAAAAATTAATGGGCGAAGAATAATTGATATACTTTTTAAAATACTTCAAAGGCCCGCCTGAAGTAAAAGCCGTTATTTGCATCAATAAAAAAGTAACGCCGGAAATAACTAAAACGGCGTTATAATCTGTGGTTGGCGGACGGAAAAAATGAATTCCGTTAAATTTAATAGCCAAAATTCCTGGAATGATTGCCAACAAATTGGAAACGAGAAAAAACAAAAACATAGTCATGATAAAAGGAAAAAGCCGGCGCGTCAGTTTTCTGTTTTGGACAATGCTGTCCATAAAATTTTCCGCACCTTCTAAAAGAAATTCGATAAAAAATTGTAATTTACCAGTCGGCACCTCTTGCCAATTCTTGCGCACTTTCCAAGCTACCACAATCAAAATAAAACTTACTAAAAAAGACACCCATAAAGCGTTGGTGATAGGTAAAGAATACAAATGACCCAAAGTATCAGCCTCTATTTTAATTTCCATAAATTGACGGTATTTATTGTAACCATAGAGAAAAAAAGTGTCAAGCGGATTTTTTTAAATTCCGTGCCCTTTTTTAACCGTAATTTCCTGTTGTTGATGAATTTTCACCAGAGAGTTAGCAGGTAAAACACCGCGCCAGAAAATTAAAGGATAAAGCAGACAATTTCGGCCGATAATACTGCCGGGAGCGGTAACGGTGTTAGCGCCAATTTCCGTAAAATCCCCTATCAAGGCGCCGAATTTATGCAAACCGGTTTGATGCGTGTGGTAATGAGTAACTATTTTTATTTCAGACTGAGGAGTTTTGGCGTTAGTGATTTTGGCGCCGGTTCCCAGGTGCACCTTATAACCCAAAATCGAATCGCCGATATAATTAAAATGAGCGGCTTGAACATTATTAAACAGTAGAACATTTTTCAACTCGGTGCAGTTGCCAACGACGCTGTTATGGCCGATAATCACATTTTCCCGCAAATAAGCTCCTTTTCTAATTTGACAATTTTTGCCGATTAAAGCCGGACCTTTAATAACAACGCCGGGTTCAATGACTGTGCCCTCGCCGATAATCACCTGCTGACCCATGTATTCCGCTTGATTCAGTTTACTTAAATCTGCCACCTGGTGATTTTCCAAATAGTATGCCAAATAATCGGCAATATTAGGTATGGCTTCCCATATTTTTTCCAAACCTGAAAAAATTTCCGCCTGATCGGTTTGGGTTAAATCAAATAGCTCGGAAATTTTTGGCAACATAAAATTATTCTAATAAATTATCCTCATCGACTCTATCCAGCCTTTCAATTTTTCCGGTAATACTGGCATAATCGGTAGCTACTCGATCAAAAGCGGATTTGGTATGAGTAATATGCGTATTCAAAACATTTAAACTATCGGCGAATTTATGCGTATCTTTTTGCAAACCACGCACAGTGTCAATAATTTCTCTGGTAGCCTCGGCCATTTTTTTGCCTTGCATGCCCATCATAATCACTCTTAAAAAATAAAAGAAAGAGTTGGGAGAAACAAACAAAACTTTCTTTTCCATGCTGTACCGGTTTAAATCCAAATCATCTCGAATAATTTCATAATAAACAGATTCGGACGGTATGTACATTACGGCGAAATTAATCGTCCCCTCTGCCGGTAAAATATATTTTTTAGCAATATCATTAACGTGTTTTTTTACGTCTTTCAAAAATTCGTGAAGAAATTTTACACGTTCGGTTTCTATTTCCGCACGGATCATTTTTTGATAATTTTCCATCGGAAATTTGGAATCAATCGGAATAAGGCCATCTTCGGTTTTCAGCACGGCATCCACAATTTGGCCGGCGCGGAATTTATATTGCAAACTATAAAAAGCAGTGGGAAAAAATTGCCCTAACATTTGTTTTAAAACCTGCTCGCCAACATTGCCCCGCAATTTAGGGCTTTTTAAAAATTCTTGCAAACCTTGCATATTGCGGCCAATCTCTTGCAATGATCCCAACTCTTTGTTGACCGCGCCAATAACACGCGCCGCGCTATCTAAACGGTCATTCAAGCCTTGAGAAACCTTATCGAGCCTTTCTTGCATGCCTTGAATATTTTGATTTAACATCTGCATATTTTGACCATCAACTTGTTTATTGCCTGTCTGACGTTTAAATAAAAGAAAAATAACCGCGCCATTGGTTAAAATAAACAAACCAAGAATAAGTAAAGTAATAGTATTCATATCTGTACTATACCAAAATTTACGCAATAACTAAAGATTGAATAAGGCCGTGGCATTTTTAGTGGTTTGAGCGTAGACCTCAGTTAAAGAAATATTTTTCAGTTCGGCGATTTTGGAAGCTACATATTGCACATAAAGAGGTTCGTTTCTTTGGCCGCGTTTGGGTTGGGGCGCAAGATACGGAGCATCGGTTTCAATTAAAATTCTATTAAGCGGAACATGCTTAACCACCGCTTGCAAAGCTTGGGCGTTGGGAAAAGTAATAATACCCGTGAAACCCAAATACAAGCCTTGAGTTAAAATTTTTTCCGCTTGTTCTAAATTTCCGGTAAAACAATGAACCACTCCTCGTACTTTTTCCTCAACCCCGGTGCCGTTGTGATCAAATTCCGCCAATAACTCCAACAGGTCATCATAGCTGTCCCGACAATGAAAAATTAAGGGCTTTTTTACTTCTCGGCTAAAACCTAAAATTTCATAAAGCGTTTCTTTCTGTAAAGCCACGTATTCAGTTTCAGTCAAATCTTTTCCACAATAATTTTTCAAGTGAAAATAATCCAAACCAGATTCTCCAATAGCCACTACTTTAACTTGACGAGCCAGCTCAAAATAACGACGCTTATCAAATTTTTCCGCCTTAGTGGTAAATTTATATTCTTGCTTATCAAAACTGTCTTTTTCTTCCAAATCTTGCGCCAAATGAATGGGGTGCAAACCAATGGCGGCCCAAATATTTTCGTGCTCTTGGGCAATCCGCACGGCTTCTTGGCTGGTTTGATAATTGGTGCCCACAATAATTAGGCCCATATTTTGTTTTTGGGCGCGTAAAATCACTTCTGCTCTGTCTTTTTGGTAGGGAGCAAAATTCAAATGACAATGAGAATCAATTAGTTGCATATTGTTTTTAGCGCTTAACGGTTAGGGATATCGGCGGAAGGAATTGTGGGTATTTTATTTTTTTCCTTTTTAATTAAATCGTCTAGTTTGGCAGATAAAAAAGGTTTATAAAAAATAGATAATTTTAAAAGATTGCGGCCGGCAATAGATTTTTGCATAACTGGATCAATGCTCTGCGGGGCATAAATGTCAGCCACATATAAAACTGAACTGATCACAAAACAAGAAAGACCTAAGCTCAAAACACCGCCCAACACCCGATTAAACGTTTTTAAAAATGGCAAAATCGCCACCAAATGAAATAACTTGTTAATCAACCAGCCGGCCAACCCAAACACTCTGCTCACTAAAGACATCAGCAAGAGAAAAATAAACGGCATTTGCCATGGTCCCAGATGCCACTTTTGCGCCAACTCCGGCGTATAACGACTAGCCACCCATAAACCGCAAAAAAAACCAATGGTAGTGGCGGCTTTATAAATAAAACCCATTTTTAAACCGGAATACAGAGAAATACCCAACCAAATGATAATTAAAATATCTAACCAGTGCATATTATTTTTCTAATCTAGGAAATAAAGGTTCAATTTTATAAATGATATCACCGTCAAGAGCCTCTGTCATTTTTTGAGCGGTAGCCGGCATAAAAGGAGCAAGCTTGAGAGTACAAAATTTTAAAGAAGATAAAAGGCGCTGTAACACGATTACTAATTGTGCTTGATTGGTTTTGGCTAAGTCCCATGGTTTATTTTTTTCAATATACTCATTACACTCTCCAATCAATGCCCAAATTATTGTCAGGGCTTTACTGGACTCCATATTTTCCATGGCAGTCACAAATTCGGTATTTATTTTTTTCCAATCTTCTGGTTTCTCCAAAGAAGCTGGCAGTTTTCCCTTAAAATATTTTTCTATCATATTCGTGGTGCGAGACAATAAATTTCCTAAACCGTTAGCCAAATCAGCTGTATATTTAATGTCCATTTTTTCCCAAGAAATATCAAAATCTTCGCCAAAATTACCCATGGCTAAAAGTAAATAACGCGTCGCATCTAAACCGTAACGAGTAACCATTTCTTTAGGAGCAATAACGTTGCCTAAACTTTTACTCATTTTTTGACCATTAACGCCAATGTGCCCGTTAACAAAAACCTTTTGAGAATTGGGTAAATCAGCGGCCATTAACATCGCTTGCCACATGGCGGTTTGCTGGCGCAGGTTATCTTTTCCGCAAATTTGTACACCGGGCCAAAATTTAGAAAATTTTTCTAAATCCTGTGGCCAACCCAAACAAGAAATGTAATTTATCAAAGCGTCAAACCACACATACATAACATGTTGAGGATCGCCGGGCACATCAACACCCCAGGGCATTTTTTCTTTTAAACGCGAGATACTAAAATCTGCTAATCCTTGAGCCACAAAATTTTTAATTTCTTTAAAACGCTTTTGGGGGGCTACAAAATCCGGATTTTTTTCATAAAAAAGTAGTAATTTTTCTTGCCAAGCGGAAAATTTAAAAAAATAATTTTCTTCTTCTCGAATTTCTAAAGCTTGATTATGATGTTCCGGGCATTTGCCGTCAATTAGTTCCGAATCGGTTTTTTCCAACTCACAACCCACACAATATTTTTGCTTATAATTTTTTTTATAAATAGAGCCGTTCTGCTCGCATCTTTTCCAAAATTCTTGTGCCGCCTTAACATGATGTTCATCGGTGGTGCGGATAAAACTATTAAAACTTAAATTTAATTGAGGTTTTAATTTTTTGAAATTTTCCGCTTGTTGATCGCAATAGCTCTGCACCGACATTTGTTCCGCTTGGGCTTTTTGATAAATTTTTTGACCGTGTTCATCAGTGCCGGTATTAAAAAAAACCTGTTTTTTTCTATCTGTTTCAAAACGCGCCAAAACATCAGCGCGTAAAAATTCCATAGCATGACCCAAGTGCGGCTGAGCATTCACATAAGGCAGGGTTGTGGTAATATAAAAAGTATTTTCTTTCATAATTTCGGTTCTTCTTCCAGTTTATTATCCAAACGTTTTTTCTGTTGGAAAATATCTTCCAAAAATAACCAAGCAATAGTAGCGGCCGGCACGGCTAGCAAGATACCGGCAATACCCGCTAACTTTGCTCCAATTAACATGACTACAATCACCACAATCGGATTTAATCCCACTGCTTTTTTCATTACTTGCGGTACAATAACCTGGTTTTCGAGTTGTTGAATAATAAAATACATAATCACGACCGCAATGGCTTTCCAAGGTGAATCGGTATAAGCAAAAAATATTGCCGGAACAGCGGCCATGATCGGGCCCAAAAAAGGAACGAACTCAAATAAACCGGCAATCACCGCTAACACCAAAGCATAAGGCACTCCCAAAATAAACAGCCCTAAAAAAGACAGCAGGCCGATAATCAACATTAAAATAAGTTGGCCGCGCAACCAAGAACCCATTTTGGTTTGAATACGGTTAATTTTTTGCACCAAATAAGGTTGAAATTTAATAGGCGCGATCGAACGAATAAACTTTTTTAAGCCCTCTTCTTCCAGGGTCATGTAAAAAGCAATGACCATTACCAGTAAAACCGTTAGAATACCGCCAAAAAAACTGCTTAATCCTCGATAAATGCCGGTAGTCAAATTAGAAAGTGTGGAATTAAAATTAGCCAAATTTTTACTCCATTCCGCGGTAAAAGATTGCTCGGAATTTTGAGTGAGATAATACCAAAAATTACCAATCTGTGGAACATATTGCTGTAAAGAAGTAACAATCTGCGTTATCTCGTTAATTAAGGGCGGAATAATCAAATAAAAAACAAAAATACATAAACAAATAAATAAAATATAAATTAACAAAATACTTAAAGCTCGGGGAATGCGATAGCGCGCCAAACGGTCTACCAGCGGATCAAGCGCCGAAGCAAAAACCAAAGCCACAAACAAGATGCCAATAATATCGCGAATAATCCACAACACAAAAGTAAGCGCTAAAATAACCAATACTTTAACAATGGTGATACTTTTAATATCCACGTAAACTTTTTCTGGTGTCGGTTGGTTATTTTCTTCAGGAAATTTTTTGGGAATTTTAAAGTTCATGGAGATAGCGTTTAAATTTATTTTCTTGTTTTTTGGAATAAGGCCCAATGATTGCTAAATTAGCTTTGCGGGCTTGTAATATTTTATTGGCTAAATTTTGCACTTGTTTAACCGTAACCGCCCGTACCAATGTTGCGTATTTTTTGGGACTGCAATATTTTTTCTGAAACAGCATTTCCGAGCCCCACCAATTAGCAATAAATTCCGAATCTTCCATATAAATGGCGGTTTTACCGATGATATATTCTTTAGCCTTAGCCAATTCTTCTGCTAACACCGGCTGTTGCTTGATGTCCTGTAACTCTTTAATAATGGCGCGCAAGGCTTGGTTTAAACGCGTAACATCAAAACCGGCGCGTACCACAAAAGCTCCGGTTTCTTGATAAGGAGAATTTTCCGCTCCGATATAATAACAAAGGCCTTGTTTATCGCGGACGTTAATAAACAAACGAGAGCTCATGCCACCGCCTAAAATAGTAGCTAACACTTTAGCGACCACCAACTGCGCAGAATTATAACCAACAGCAGGAAAAGCTAAGGCTAAATGAGCTTGAGCGGTTTTTTTATACTTAATTTTTATTCTGGCAAAACTTTGTTTATCAACAAATTTTTTTAATTGAGGTATTTTGTTTTCATTTTGTGGAGTTTGGTGAAATTTCTCATGGACAATCTTCATGGTTTTACTTGGCAAATTTCCGGCAAAAATTATCACCATGTTACCCGGATGATAATAACGATCGCGATAAGTAATGATTTGTTCACGGCTGAAGTGACGGATGTTTTCTTTGGATCCAATAATAAAATATCCTAAAGGATGTTGCGCTCCAAACATTAGCTGTTCTGCTATTTCTTCACTGCTCCGCATGGGTATGTCTTCATACAGATTGATTTCTTCAATAATCACGCCTCTTTCTTTGTCGATTTCTTTTTGATCAAAAATAGGATGAAATAATAAATCTTCCAAAATATCAGTGGCTAAAACCAAATGTTTGCGAGCAACCTTGATATAATAACCGGTAAAATCTTTTCCGGTAAAAGCGTTAAATTCAGCGCCGACTCCATCCAGTTCTTTGGCAATCGCGAAACTGGAAGGCCGCTTTTGCGTGCCCTTAAAAAACAGATGTTCAATAAAATGAGAAACGCCGTTGACCGCTTGACTTTCGTTTCTGGAACCAACTTTAAATAAGACGAGAGCGGTAATGGTTTGCGTACCGGGCATTTGTTCTAAAATAATGGGAATACCATTTTTTAAGATATATTTTTTCATGTTCAAATAAATTGTTTATTAAAGAAATCTTCCAGTTGACTCACGGCCATTCTGGTTTGTTGCATGGTGTCACGATCACGCACCGTAACTGTTTGATCCGTTAAAGAATCAAAATCCACGGTTAAACAATAAGGTGTGCCGATTTCATCTTGTCGACGATAGCGCTTGCCCACATTGCCATTATCATCAAATTCACAAACAAATTTCTCCTTTAGCTGAGCGAATATTTTTTGCGCCAAACTCACTAAATCAGGTTTATTGCGTAACAGCGGAAAAACCGCCAGTTGAATAGGGGCGATGTTTTTGTGCAACTTTAAAACCGTGCGCTGACCATTGGCGGTGGTTTCTTCTTGATAAGCATCACATAAAATTTCCAAAAAAGTTCTATCCAAACCAAAAGTCGGCTCAATCACAAAGGGCAAATAGTTTTCTTGAGTCACTGGGTCTGTATAAGTTAAATTGACTCCGCTTTTTTCTTGGTGATTTTTCAAATCATAATCAGTACGATTAGCCACCGCTCCTACTTCATCAAAACCCCAAGGAAACTGATATTCCAAATCAAACGTACCGTTGCTGTAATGCGCTCTTTCATCCGGAGTTTGTTCGCGCCAGTGTAAATGATTTTCAGCAACGCCTAAATTTTTCGTATGCCAATCAAATAAGGTTTTTTTCCAAAACTCAAGTTTTTCTGGTGCCTCTTTCGGCTTAACAAAATATTCTATTTCTGCCAAATTAAATTCTCTGGTACGGAAAATAAATCTCTGCACTGTTACTTCGTTGCGAAAAGCCTTGCCTGACTGAGCAATGCCAAAAGGAATGCGCGCTCTGGTGGAATTTAAAATATTTTTATATTGCACAAACATACCCTGGGCAATTTCTCCTCGCAGATAAATAATGTCTTGCTGACCCTTTACTACGCCCTGATAAGTTTCAAAAAGAGTATTAAAATCCCGAATTTCTGTCCAGTCTTTTTTACCACACTGCGGACAGGCCACCATTAAATCATCAATGGCTTGGCGCACCGCTGTTTTAGAAGAAAAATCCACTGTTTTAAAATCTTTTTTTGTCGTCCGCAACGCCTCTTCTACTAGTTTATCAGCTCGGACTCGTGCTTTACAATTTTTACAATCCATCAGCGGATCGGTAAAATGAGTAGTGTGGCCGCTGGCCTCCCAGACTTTGGGGTTCATAAAAATAGCAGTATCCAAACCCAGCACATCACTGCGATGACGCACCATAAAATTCCACCAATTATCTTTAATGTTCTTTAATAGTTCCACTCCGTAAGGGCCGTAATCGTAAGTAGCCGAAAACCCTCCGTATATTTCTGAGGAAGGATAAACAAAACCGCGCCGTTTGCACAACGCAATAATATTCTCCATTATTTTAGAGTTGATATCCGAATTATTTGGCATAAATATATCTGTCTTTAGTCTACCAGAAAAAATGACTAATTACAAGCAAAACTGTTTTAAATGAGCTAAGTGTTTCTTCTTGGCTTGGGCCGTATTTTCTTTAACCACTTCCACCAGATAATCAGCGCTGACCGCTTCCGGAATTATTACATAGTGCGCGCCTAAATTATAATACTCCAAGGCGTCTTCGGCGTAAAAAGCGGTAACAATTATTTTGGCCGAAACTTTCAGTTTACGCACATGCTCTAACAATCCCAAAGTATCTCGACGGGCATGCACAGTGGAGATAACAATCTTCGCTTTGGTAATATTGGCTTTTTCCAAAACTTCATCGTCTCCCATGCTGCCATATAAATGAGCAAATCCCCTGCTGGTCAAGGACAGCATTTTATCCGGATTATTATCCACCACTATGATTTTTTGTTTATCTTTTTTTAACAGTTCAGCCACTCTCATACCCATGTTGTGATAACCAAAAATAATAATGTGATCTTTCATCATAACAGACGCTTGATCTGCTATTTTTAGCTTTTTTTTCTGTATTTTTTTTAAAACTGGCCGTACGAGAGCGTACAGCTTATCATCGTACTCAATCATATAAGTAGACAAAGTCATGGTTACTAAGCCGATCAGAGCTACCAAAGACACTGTTTCTTGAGGAATCAGTTTAACGCTATAGGCCAAAGCCATGATAATAAAAGAAAATTCACTTACCTGACCAATGGCCACCGCCGATTGAAAACTGGTACGAGAACGATAGCCAAAAGCCAACAACAATAATGCGACCACCACCGGCGAAACAACTAATACTAAAACAGATAAAATAATGGTTGGCCAAATAATGTTAAAAATTCCGTTAAAAATCAATTGACCGCCTAAAACCGCAAAAAAGATCGGCAGGAAAAAATCACGCAAAGACTTAATGCGATAAGAAATTTCAAAATTATAAGGCAAAAAAGACAAACTCACCCCGGCCAAAAGAGAACCAACTTCAATGGAAAAATTCAATTTTCTGGCCACTAAAGCCAAAATCAAACACCAGCAAATAGCGCCCAAAAACAATAATTCGGAAGAACGCGCAAAATAAGTAAATAAAGGTTTTAATAAAAAACGAGCGGCCAAAAAAGCCGTGCCAAACAATAAAATCCCTTTTAATAAAGCAACGCCTAAAAAAAATAAAAGTGAGCTGTCACCAGTAAAAGAAAAAACGTTGAAAAAAATCAAAATTAAAACTGCAATAAAATCTTGGGTTAACAAAATACCAATCACCAACTGTCCGTATAAAGTATCCAGCTCTTTTTTTTCACCAATTAACTTTAAACCCACGATGGTGCTGGAAAAACCTAAACCAATGGCCAACAATAAAGCAGAGGTGCTGTTAAAGCCTAATAAACGCACCACAACATAACCAAAAATAATGGCCAAAAGCATTTGCAAAACTCCCACTAAAATAGCAATTTTTCCGGCTTTTAAAAAATTTTTCAAATCCAATTCAATGCCTACTAAAAAAAGCAAAAAGGCAATGCCAAAAGTAGAAAGAGCTTCCAATAATTCACCGCTTTTAATAATATTTAAAACCAACGGTCCTAAAATTATGCCCGCGACAATATAAGCCGGAATCATCGGCTGGCGTAAAAATTTGGCCGTGGCCGCACAAGCCGTGCCAACAATTAGAACCAAACTGATTTCTAAAAAAATGTTTTCCACAAAATTCCAATAAAAAATTAATTATTAAAAACGGTTCTGGCTGTTTCCCACATGGCATCATAATTATGATATTGTTTTAACCAATACCACCATTCTACTCCCCATAAATAAACTTGCGACATGGAAGTGCGGCGGGCAAACTCCACGTTGTTTAAAAAACGCTTAGGGTTCATAGAATGAAATTGATCTTCTAAACTGGTGGTTAAAATAGTAGACGGCACCCAAGGTTCGGCTTGAAGCTCTGTGACAATCACATCCTGAACCCAAGGAGAAATAAGTTTAGCCTTATTCTTATAATAAGCCGGAGGCAAAGGATAATAAAAATAACCAAAAAGAGAATTCCAGGTAACCCGATACATGGAAATGCCCAAAATATCGCCCACACCGGCGGCATCGGCCCAAGTGCTTAATTCACCGCTATCGGTAATAATAATTGGCTTGGTTGGATCCAGCTGTTTAACGCGCGCCACGGTTTTACTGATAAATTCTTCATCTGGCTTGGTGCATTCTCCAAAAACCGCAAAAAACGGCTCGTTTTCCACCTGCCAACGATCCACTGCTTCATAATCTTTAAGCTCGGTAACTATTGTATCAATCATGCGCGTTTCTTGCTCTTGTATCTCAATTTTGGACAAATTCCTAGTCCAAGCCGGTGGATGACATTCTGGCCAGCGCGGCACTCTTTGACCGATAGCCAAAATAACCTTAACCCCTCTTTTGTCTGCTTCATCCAACATCCAACGAACATTGTCTAAATTGATATTCCCCTGTTCTGATTCGATTTCATCCCAATAAATAGGAATGCGATAAAACTTAATATGCAAATCGTCTAACGAAGCCAAATAAACCTGTTTCCAATCTAAGCCTAAATAGCTGGCGTATTTAGTGCTAAAAGTTACTCCAAACTGTACCTCTTGATTAGGAGTGGAAGCATCGGTAAAAATACTCCAGGAAAACATAATGCTACCAAAAAATAAAACCAGAGTGGGAATTAAAAAAAATCTTTTAATGTGTTTTTTATGATGCGGTCCTCTTTTTCCCATAAAAAATTAACTAAAAGCGATTAAAGACAAACCGGCGGTAATAACCGCCACCGCCAAAATTTTAATCAGCAAATTCTTACGTGACATGTTTTCTTTCAACAAATTAGGATATTTGATAGTTCCTAAAAGCGCTATTACTAAAATAAAAACATATTGTACGCCTTGCATAGCATTAACCAAAGAAACCGAAGCCAAAGAAATGGCGTAATTGATAAAAATATACCCGCCGGCGCCAAAAGTTTGCGCCACCAAATACATTAAACCTGTTTTTTCCTTAAACACCAAAGCGGCTTTAAAAATTTCTTGGCGTAAATTTTTAGAAAAAAGAAAAAGAACGGGAAAGAAAAAACCGCCAAATCTTGTCCAAATAAAAGCTGATAAAAAAGGCTGATAATCAAAAGCAATTTTTGATAAACCAAAAGAAAGAGCAAAGCTCAGAGCGGCTAAAATACCGAATAACCATTTCTGTCGAGATAATTTTTTAGATTGCAGGTTGCTAATTTTCTTTTTGTCTTCCAAAGCCATTAAAATAGTACCGATCACCAAAACGATAAAACCCCATAATTGCAAGCTAGTTAAACGTTCTTGCAAAAAGAAAAAAGCAAAAATATAAGTAAAAACAGGAATCGCTCCACCGATAAAAGGTACTATGCGCGAGGTTTCTCCGGTTTGTAAAGCTAAAAAGAAAAACAAAAGAGCGCTACTGAAAAATACTCCGGCCAAAAGATCAACGATCAGTAAAGAGGCGGAAGGCAAAAACAAACCCCAAGGCGCGGCCACCACAATGAGCAAACCCAAAAGTCCGATATAAAAAGTAAAAGCAAACGGGTTTTTAATAGATTTGGTTAACAAAACTTTGTCTAACACGTAAGACAAAGCGTTTAACCCGTGACCAATTAAAACAGCGGTAATCCAATACATATGCTAAAAGCTATCTGATAAAGTGGTGGTGGTGGGCAAACAAAAATCCTGTGCCTGATCATGTTTTATTTTTAATAAATTCATGATGTGCGGTATACAACTATTTTCTAAAGTTTGATTTTTTTTATTTACAAAAACCCCAATGTCGGACTTTTTAATTTGTAGTAAAAAATCAATAAAATTTTTCACTTCTGCTTGCAACTCTTGAGATTTAAGCTTCAATAATAATTTGGTAGCGTTATTATCAGGATCGGCATTAAGACTCTTGTTGTCTTTAAAAATTGATCGTTGTCCTATATCATAAACTATTAAGAGCATGTCCAAACGAGCAACTAAAAGATTTGTTTGGCTGTAACGTTTTTCAATACCCTGCAAAGTTTTCTCTCCCCCTCTTTGCATATAATAACGATCCAGGTGATTGTCAAGGGTATCTTGAGTTAAGGCTCGATCTAGTTGCTGATTGATGGATAAACTTTGAAAATTTACGGTTAAAAATATAATTCCCACCACCACCAATAATAAAGAACCGCTCATTTGGGCACGTTCAATATGAGCCGCAACTTTTTTTTGATTATCTTTTCCGACCGCATGCCAAAGCAAAATAACCGTGTACCACAACAACATCACCAAAAAGAAAAATAAAATAATCAAAACAAAATAACGCTGAACCGTAAAGCCATAATTAGTGATGCGTAAATATAAAGCATAAACCGCAACTGCGTTTAAAATCAAGGCTTCAATAACAAAAAGAGGCAAAGTAAAACGCAATTGCTTAACCAAAAGATTTTTTTGTTGTATGGCCTGCCTAAAAAAATAAATGGCGATCATGGTTAAAAAAGCTACACCCAAAAAGATCTCGACTGTGCTACCTGTAGATAAAATAGCTTGAAAATGAGTAGGTACTAATAAAAGGAGGTATAACAATAAAAAAGCGGGAAAAATCAAGCCTAAAATAGCAAAAAAATAAGTGAATAATGTAACAATGGCATATTTTTCTTGCTGATCTCCGATTTTAACTTTAATAAAATCATAAATTAAACCCAAGGCCACAAAAGGCAAGGTTCCAGATAAAAGAGCAAGCAAAAAGTTAATGTCAAAATAAATATTACTGACCATCAATAAACCGTTAATTAACGCCAAACAAAATGCCACTGGTATGAATAGCAAACCAGTAACCACGCTGTTTTCTAAAAATTTTTGAATATAAATATGAAAAGCGTGCGGACTTTCAGACCAGCTATCCATAGAAATACTAATAACCAGTAATCCCAAAAAAATTATAGATACTCCGATCACAAAAATATAACTTAAAGGAAAAATATAAAAATCTGTTGGTGGCACTAAATTAGCCAATAATAGCAGTAAAACATAAACTACAGCTATGCCGGTTGTGGCTATTTTATTTTTTACTTGCCCCAAGCCGATGACAATGTGCAAAACTAAAAATGCCACCGTCAAAATAGCCACTAAGCTAAAACCCCAAAAAGTACTTTTCATAAAAATATACCAACCAAAAATTCCGCCTAATATCAATCCCAACAACACCCCGCGCCATAAAGAATTAGCCAGCAAAATATACCTGGATTGATCCGATTTGTCCTCTTTCATAAAACGTGCTAATAATTATATGAATAATTATAACATAATGAACGCTCAAACACCATTCATTGTCGCTTTAGCCGGAGGATCTGGTTCTGGAAAAACCACTCTGTCCAAAATTATTACCTCTTCCCTGCCTTGGGATGTAACCGTGGTGCCTTTGGATCAATTTTACAAGGATGTAACTCATTTGCCAATGGCTGAGCGAAAAAAAATAAATTTTGATGTTCCGGAAAGTTTAGATATGGATTTAGCTTGTCAGGCCATTTATAATTTGGCTCATGGCCGGGATACAAATATTCCGGTTTATGATTTTGCGGCCAATAATCGCTCCACCAAAACCCAATTACTACACCCTAATCCGGTTATTTTGTTTGAAGGCATGCACACTCTCTTTCATAAGCCCCTGTTAGAACTTTATGATTTAAGTGTTTTTCTGGATATTGATGAACAAACCAGACTACAAAGAAAAATTGAAAGAGATATTGCCGAACGCGGCCGTGATTATGAAAGTGTTTTGGAAATGTGGAAAAACTATACCCAGCCTATGCACGATATTTATGTACAGCCAACCAATGTGCGCGCTGATTTACGTTTTACCGATACTTTTACTCCGCAAGTTATTCGTGTTGTCACCGATACTATTCAACAAAAAATCAACTTAAAACTGAATGTTTTCAGCGTCATGCCCGTTTAGTTTAGTAATTTTTAAATTCCCAATTATTAAAAGCCCAATCTGCCAATTGATAAGCCTCTTCGTTAATGGTGCCGTAAATGGTATTGCCGAGCAAAACCACAATGATTTGACCGCCGCTGGCCTTATCTTGAATTTTAACAACCAAGGTGCGTTCGGCCGTGCCCGGGTAAAAACCGGTTTTAAATGCAAGCAAATCATATTTACCACGACCATCAAATCTGTTGGTGGAATAAATTGTGACATTTCTCACTGAATTTAATAGATCAATATCATAAACGGGAGTTTGAGCCGCGCGGAGAAAAATATCTGGATATTTATTAAATAAAAAATTTCCTAACTTGGCTAAATTGCCGGCGCAAGAAACATTACGGGAATTAAGACCGGTCGGTTCTACCAGCTGTGTTTTTTTTAAACCAAGCTCTTGCATGCGGTTATTCATTTGGACGACAAAATCTGCATAAGAATAATGCGTGTTAACAGCTAACGTTTGTGCCATATTGTTAGCTGAGGGCAACAAAACAGACATTAACACATCGTTTAACCTTAATTGTTCACCATTATTTAAAAAGACCGTAGCTCCTGCTCGATTATTACTGCTGGCATAAGAAATTACTTTTTGCAAATCCGGATTGTCCTCCAAAAAAACCAAAGAAGTAGCTAATTTGGAAAGAGAGGCAATGGCTCTTTGTTTGGTGGCTTCTTGACGATATAAAAATTTTCCACTTTTGACATCTAAAACAGCGGCGGTATCAGAAATGGTTACTCCGGGAAATTTCTGAAAATTTAATTTTTTGACAGGGTGTTCTTTTTTGACATGATGCCTGGCAATAATAGTCTGTTCATTTTTTTGAGACGGCGCGCTTGCTAAAACATTATTGTTATCACCGGCCAAAGTAACCGTAGGTAAAAATAAAACACCGATTAACAGCTGACTAAATAAATTGTTCAACATAATCTCATTATATCAGCTAATTTTATAAAAATAAAGATGAATATTTTTCTTAACATTAGCTACAACATCTTTAGTAACTGAAAAATTTGGCAGTTTTTGTCCTAAAATAATAATCAAAGCGCCTTTTTTGGCTTCTTTTTTAAGTTTCACTGATAAAGCCGGCAAAGCGTTGCTGGTTAAAAAAATATAAATAACGTCATAAACGGATAAATCTTCTTGCATAAAATTTTTCCGCTCCAAACGCACCCGTGATTGATAAAAACAGCTTAACAGTTTTCCCCACCATAAATACAACGGTGATAATTCAAAGCCGGTTAAATTTTTCATGCCTCTGTGTTCGGCCTCGAACAAAACTCGACCGTAGCCACAACCAAGGTCTACCAACTTAGCGGATTTTTTAATTTTTTCTTGTTTAAAAATATAATCAAAAATTAAAGCAAAGCGTTCTTTGGGCGTGCCCAAATAAGGTACGCGCACAAAATAATAGACAATCATTTGATAGCCTAAAAAAATAACAACTAAAACAAAAAAGAAAAATATTCCATAATAAACCAGCATGTTTACCACATTAAACTTGATAAAAATTTTGCGCTTTCCGGTCTTGCCGGCGACGAATAAAATAAGCGCCTAAAGCCAAAACAACCACAATAATCACTGAAGAAAAAATGTTTAAATATTTAATTAAGGCTTTTTGGCTGTCATCAATGGATTTTAAAGGACGGTTTAAAGCATTACGAGAACGAATGGAGATTAAAGAATTTTCTTGCGACAGAGCATCAACCGCGTTCATGAGTAACAAAGCATTGTCGGGAGAATTTTTTAAAATATCATCAGATGCAAATTGCGAGTCGGCCACTATAAAAATAGCGGCCTGAGAAAAAGAGCTTACATATTTACTTTCATCAACTCCCGCCGGTTTATCTTTGTCTGTAAAAAAACTCTCCGCATTGCCTTCAATTAAAGCCGCCACTGTATAAGCTTGGGTTTGATCTGGTTGAGGAGTGGTGATCAAATCCGGAGAAATTCCAGGCAGGGTGGTATAAGCAAAAGATTGTTTAGTAGTTTTGGCTAAATCAGTGATAGTGGTTCCATCTGACGCTTCAACAACAAGACTACTGGGCCAAGGCAAAGTAAGCGCGGATAATTTGGAAGTAATGGGGTTTTCTAAATTAAAACCCTCGGCGATAAGACGCGGCCACAAAGGATAAGGTTGTTGCACCACAAAAAGTCCATTGCCAAATTGTAACATTTCCGGAGAACCAAAATCACCAACCACATCTTTGTTGACCGTGACTCCGTATTTGGCAAGCAAATCATCTAAACCGGTTTTATTGGGAACGACAGTACCCAGTTGTTCATCAACGGTCATGCCGTTTAACAAAACAAATAATTTTCCTCCGTGCATGACAAATTGATCCAAGACATATTTATCTTCTTTGGTAAATTCATCAGTAGGCCCGGCAATAATCAAGCCCTGATACTCCGCCAACTCTTCAGTTTTTAAAGTAACAGCACCAACCGTATATTGATCGCTTAAGCTTTTTTGTAAAAGCGTGGTAGACATGGTGCCATGATCAGATAAAAAAGCGATCTTGGGCGGATTGTCCGTGGTCATTTTTTGAATTTTGGCCGTAAGATCATATTCCAAATTAGTACTATCTGCAATAACCGGAATAGACTCGTGTTTGTCTTTATATAAAATCGCTAAACCAGCATAGCCTTGGCTGACTTCCAATTTTTCACTGCCCACCACATTAAACTGAATGGCCGGAATACCGTATTGCACTACCTCGCTCGTGGTATCGCCGGAAGAAGTTTGCGGATCAGGGCTGATGATTTCCACGTTTATATGTCCTTTGCCAAAAACACGATAATCTTCCACCACGTCTTTCACATCTCTTTTTAGGGCATATAAATTCTGAGGCACTTTATCTGAGAAAAAAACTTTAATGGTAACCGTATCTGATAAATTTTCAATAATATTTTTAGTGGCCCCAGATAAAGTATATTGTTTATTCTGTGTTAAATCCAATCGATAAGAAAATGGAAATACTAAAATATTTATGCCAACAGCCAAAGCCACGGCCACCAACGCTTTGGTGGATTTTAAAGCCGGCCGACGTTGTTTGCGCAAAACCAAAGTATTCAAGTATAAAAACAGAAGAATAAAAGAAAAATAATAAATAATATCTCGCGCGTCTATTACTCCTTTTAATAAATTTTGAAAATGGGTGAGGGTGGACAAAAAATAAAATACCTTTGAAATTAAGCCGCCGTTGTCAATAAAAAAAGACAAGCCTAAAAGCAAGAAAACAAAACAAATAACAATAGTTACCAAAAAAGAAACAATTTGATTTTTTGTTAAAGAAGATATCCACTGCCCCAAGGCCAAATAAGCCAAACCGAAAAACCAGGCGCCTAAATAAGAAGTGGCGGTCGCTCCCCAATCCAAATTTCCCAAAGAGGCTAAAGTAAAAGGCAGGGGCAAGGAAACCAGCAGTACTACTCCTAAAAAAGTAGCACCGGCTAAAAATTTAGCCAAAACGGCTTTACGATCGGAAATTGGCAAAGTTAATAAAGTTTCCATAGTGCCCAGGCGCTTTTCTTCACTCCAGGAACGCATGGTGAGCGCGGGTAATAAAAACAGATAAAACCAAGGCAGTAAAGTAAAAAAATCACGCATGGTCGCCTGACCGATCAAAAATAAATTCTGCCAAGACATCCAAGAAAGCACCACTAAAAAGACCACAATAAAAAGATAAGACAACAACGAATGATAATAAGCGGCTAATTCTTTTTTATATAAAGCGCTAAAATTTTTCATGATTTTTCCGTAGTTAATTGTCTAAAAACATCTTCAAGACTGGCCACGTTTTGTTGCATGGCCAACAATACCCAACCTTTTTTAACACAAGTGTGAAATATGTCAGAACGCACGTCTTTTCCTGATTCTACCGCAATTACAAATTCGGTTGCAGTTTGTTTTTTTATTACCGCAACCACTCCGTTAATTTTTTTAAGCTCTGCTGATATTTCTTCAACCGGCTCTTTAAGTGTTTCCAACATAATTTTTACCTCAGTCTTACCGGTAGCCGATTGCATCAATTCTGCCACTGTGCCCGCGGCTACAATTTTGCCGTGGTTAATAATAAGAGCCCGATCGCAAATTTGTTGCACTTCTTGTAAAATATGCGTAGAAAAAATAATCGTTTTGGTTTTGCCGATTTCGGAAATAACTTTTCTTATTTCCAAAGCTTGATTGGGATCCAGACCGGAGGTTGGTTCGTCTAAAATCAAAATATCCGGATTACCCAGCATGGCACCGGCCAAACCAACCCGTTGTCTAAAACCCTTGGATAAATCCGCAATGGGTTGGGCTATTTTTTCCTCTAAATTACAAATTTTAACCACCTGCCGTAAAGACTCCTGGCGTTTTGTTATTTTTTTTACTTTGGCAATAAAATCCAAATATTCATAAATTCGCAAATTATCATAGAGAGGATTATTTTCCGGCAGATAACCAATTTTTCTTCTAGTAGCTAAAGAATTTTTTACTATATCTTGATCATCAATGGTCACTTCTCCGGAAGAAGCGGTTAAAAAACCGGTAATAATGCGCATAGTAGTAGTTTTGCCCGCACCGTTTGGCCCTAAAAAACCCAAAACTTCTCCTTTTTGTACCTTAAAAGAAATATCTTCCAAAACGGTTAACGCACCAAATTGTTTGTGTAAATGTGATACCGAAATCATATGATAAAAAATAAAAGACGATTTTATCCTAACAAAAAACTCCTCTCGTTACAAGAGGAGTTTTAAGCAACTGTGGATTACTAATCCACAGGAGTATAGCTGTCCAATAAATCAACAATGCTGTTATGAGAACTAATAATGCTTTGATAAGCCTGAGATAATTTTTGATCGTAGTCTAAAATATTGTCTGCGTTTACTTCTCCGTTTTTTTGATCGCGGGCCAATTTTTCCAGTTCAACGCCAAAGCTATTCACTTGTTCCAGATAGAGATCGTAAGAGGTTCCCAACATTGTATCTTGAGAAATACCGGCAGATTCTCCTCGACCTTTTTGAGTTGCCAAGTCAGCTATTAAGTCGTCATAAGCGGCTTGTACCGGAGCAAAATCAGCTTCTTTTTCATCTAAAACATCTTGGGCATAAGGCGTAAAAGCGTTTTGGTAAATACTTTCGGTTTTATCTGTTAATTCATTTTCAATCAAGATGACCATTTCATTAGGTTTGGTGGTATTTTCATCAATACCCAGGTCTATGCCGTTTTGATATTCCTTAATGATAGCAAATAAATCTGATTGTTTGGCGGTCACCTCGTCAATTTTAGCAACTAAATCATCATAATAAACCTGAATTTTTTCACCATTATCATCTTTATACTTTTCGCTGGTGCAATAATCATTAAAAGTTTGCGCCGAATCCAACATGGCTTGATAGCCGTCAAAATAAGGAGTGAACTTAGCCTCTACCGCGGCCTGCTTGGTAGCGTCTTCCATGGTGGGCTTGCTGGTTACCAAAACGCTTTTGGCTTCATCAAATTCTTGGGTAACGGTGAAGATAGCCGGTTTTTTATAATCGCAAGTTTTATCTTCTCGCGCATAAGCAAAAGTATCATAAGTATCTAAACTGCTATTGAATTCATCAATATTGCCACTTAATTTATTAGCATGTTCAATAACCAAATTATAATAATCCAGTTCAGACATTTTTCCGCTGGCATTATCTGCCACATCGGAAACAGTGTCGGAAACAGTATTGGTAATCGAGCTCACCAGCCCGTTCTTACCGCAACCTGCGCCCATAAACACTAAACCGCCGACCACTAAAACGGTTAATAACCCAAAAGTTTTTTTCATAAGTTTTTTTAATTATTAAAATAAATTAAGCTGCCAATTTATACACTAATTTTTCCGCATATGCTTTGAAAGATTGCGCCTGAGACATTAAGCCTGTTTGTTTGGCTTTATCTTCTAAAATATTTAACAACAAAACATTTCTTTCTTTTTCATCATGAGGAGATCCTAAAGGAAATTCTGTTTCTGTGTTTTTTGCAAAGTAATCAATCCAGCCCCTGCTGTATTCATCGCTACCCAAAAGATCAATAGAAAACTTATGCTTTAAAACAAACCACTCTTTCGCCTCCGTTTCTTTACGTTGTTTTTCCAAGCTTTGATATTCATCCGCTTGTTGTTCTCTTTTTTGACGCCCTGACTGTTCTGCTCGGATTTTTTGTAATCTTTCTTGTTCTGCGGTAAAAGAACGCATCTCTGCGGTTCGTGCTGAATTTGGCATTTCCGTAGTAACAGCTTCTCTCAGTTCTGGTGAAATTGATCCTGCCGGGCTTAATTCCGCCGGCATGTTAGTTGTAGCCTGCTCTGCCATAGGTAAGATAGCAGTGAACTTTTCTGTTGGTCTTAATAATCTAACAGTTTGTCTGTCAGCTAATTTTTCTGGTAATTTAGATGTATCATCATCTATCATTTCTCCTACATTCCAACTATCTTCTTCAGTTGCGGCTAACGGGGTAATTATTCTGGTTTTCATATCGGTAATGGTTCCTTCTTCAGCCGGGGCGGTGTGGGGTGTTGGTGGCTTATGGGCGCGACGCTCATCTAAAGAAATCAACTGCGCGGTTGCTGGTTGTGCAAATTCTGTAACCGCATCTTCTGGCAATACTACAGGTTTGGTTTCTGCTAACGGTATTCTTCTTCTGGGTAATTGTCCTTCTATTGGTGACATAAATTTTTAAAAAAATAATAATTACACTCTATAATTATAGCAAAAAACTACAATTTGTCAAGAACCGCTTGCATAGAACGCGGTCTTAAATATTTATTAGGCGCGGTCATTTGATAAACAATTTCTAAAATTTTCTGTTCGGCTTGGTTGCGCGGTTTGGCAATTAAATGAAATTTAGGAGTTTCTCCATTGGACAAAACCTTAATCAACTCCGACTTGGGTCGTTCCACAGTATGTTTATCTTTGTCAAAAATATAACGCTGGCTAATGGCCGGACCGTAAGTTAAAACGGCAACCACCAAACCCAAAGCATAAATATCCGTGCGTTCATCAAGAGCGCGGCCAATTAAGTGCTCATAGGACATAAACTGAATAGTGCCTACAATGGGTTTTTTTTGTTTAACATTTTTTTCCGCTTTGGCTCGATCGATAATTTGCGCGCTACCCCAATCAATAATTGACAATCGATCACGACGATCAATCATAAAATTACTGAATTTTAAATCACAATGAATAATATTACGCTTATGCGTTTCTTTTAAAATCAAAGCGGCTTTTTTTAAAAAATCCAAAGCCTCTATGGCAGTAAAACGTTTATTCTGGCGATGTTGAAATATTTTCTCAATATTATCCCCTTCTATTCTTTGAGCGATCAACGCCAGCTGTTCCAAATTATTATCATGACGAATACGGTGCAGGCCAAAATAAGTCGGGATGCCTTCCAAATAGCGCAGTTGCGCCAAAATATTCGCCTCTTGCAAAAGGTGAGTTTTGTCAGAAGGGGTAGAATCTTCGCTATACCCCAAAGAAAAAACTTTAGATAATTTTATGATCACCGGTTCTTTGGTGTCTTTTTTCACGCCTGCTATTAAAGTGGCTTGCGCGCCCTCATTGATAATTTGACTGGGAAACATTAAAAAAGAGCCGTAGCGTTTTGATCTAATTTCCATTAAAGATTCAGTCATGTACTATTTAGTTAAGATTTCCAACCGCGATTATCGCTCTGACGCACCTCAGCGGTTTCGTCGGCGCGCTGATAATCATCTGCCAAGCGGTAAGTGGTGCCGATTTCCGGAGTAGACACTTCCACAATATCACAATCGGTAATTCCGGCCAAACGGTGTTTTTGACCCAAACAAATACTATAGCCTTTTCCTTCCTCCATGGCGGTTTCAATCATCTCGCCTTGATTGTTTTCCCAAATTATTTTAGCTTGACCCGTTAACAAATACATACTTTCTTCTTTTTGATCATGCCACTGCAAAGATAAACGCCGTCCAGCAAGAATGTGGATGATTTTTCCCGTATACGGCTTGCCTGGCTTCGTCCACAGAATTTCCCAGCCCCAGGGTTTTTCTATTTTTTGGCAAAAAGGTTGATTGGAAAATATTTTTGGATCGAATTTTTTCATATGGAATAAACTTGGCGTTTTTTAAAACTAACGGCTTTGGCGGCTTCTACTTCCGGCTGATCAAAAGGATTTTGTTGACGTAACAGGGCGGAATAAACCGCATAATAATGAAAAAAAGATAAAAGTTCGCCCACGCTTTCCGGGCAAACTTGAGATACCGTCAAAGTCATATTGGGAATATGCAATTTGTTGGCGTTTTCCGCCACACCTTGATAATCAAATTGCAAAGCGGTTTGTAAAGGAATGTTGTGCAAAGCGACCAAAGTGCTATGGCGTAAAGCTAATTTTTTAATTTTTGCAGGAACTTTGGTAATCAAATTATGCTTGGTGTCAGTAACCGTGATGAACCAACCGAAAACATTACGCTTACCGCCGAAAAAACGTTGGTTGGTATGGTGCTGAGATTCAGGCGCTTCTGCTCCGTAAAAAGTTTGACCTTTTTTGTTTTTGCCCGTACTTTCATGAATCAGTTGAGTTAGTAAAGGTAAAAAACCGGCTAAACTGGCCGAGTAAACTGGCATAAAAATTTCCGTATAACCCTTTTTTTCTAAAAGCCAAGAAATCGCCGCGGCTAAAAAAGCAGGGTTTTTTTTAAGCGGCGCTTGATAACTTAAAGTTTGATAGGCGTCAACAGCGGCTTGATTTATTTTTGCAACTGGTAAATTCATTAAAATAGCCGGAGCAAAACCGCATTCGGTTCTGCCGGAAAACCGCCCGCCCACTTCCGGATGATTGATGATTGGCCAATGATATTTTTGCGCAATTTCGCAGAGCACACCTTGGTGCTGTGAGGTTACGGGCAAAACGGGATAATTTAAAAATTGCAACAAAGGCTCTAGTACGTCCACATTGGCGCCGCTTTTGGAAATGGGCATGACTAAAGTGTTTTGAGGAGAATATTTTTTCTTTAAAGCGAAAATTACCGCCGGATCCATGGTGCTTAAAAATTCAAAGTTTTTTTTGGACGCAGGATTTTTTAAGGCTTGATAAAAACCCAAGGCCGTGGTTCTGGATCCGCCGTTGGCGATAATAATGACATTTTGATATTTTTGATAAGGCTGTAAACTTTTTTTTAAAATAAGCAAATTAACTTGGTGTGTCAAAAAAGCAGGCGCGGGTAATTTGGTAATTTTACTTTGCAGATCCCGTAGCAAAGATTGAGGTATAACTAGACGAGAATTTTTGGTTTCTAATTTAAGATAATTTAACATAAAAAAATTATAATAAGTGCATATCATCAATTTCGCTGTTCTGGCCGCGTAAAACAATATCTTCAATGTGGTAAACGCCATTGCGAGGAGCGTCTAAAAACCCCTCCATGGCGGCTTGCGCCAGCCAACCACTAGCCAGCCAATCAAAAAGCCATTCGTGAGTATATTGCGGATCTTCTTGATCAAAACCGGCGCCTAAAGAATAAAGCCAAGAACGATTATAGTCTTCTTGCGAGCCAACCGAGGGGGCGATAATAATCGGCAGTCCTAATCCGGCGTAAAAAGAAAGCTCACTGGGTTTGGTCCATAAAATATCCGTAGTCAATAGAGCTTTGTTAAACTGGGCAAAATAATCCATTTTGTCATTATCATAAATAATATGCACCTCTCCCTGGTGCTTGGTATTTAAATGAAATTCTTTAACTGCCGCGGCATAATAACGATAAACGTCGTTGCGCACTCCGGCCGCTAAATTTAAACGCACCCGACCGGCGGCTATGTGCTTGCGTAAACTTTTTAAAATAGTAGTGCCTATTTCTCTTTGCGCACCAGCGCCTCCTACGGCAAAAGTAATGGTTAACGGGTGTTGAGGAGCAACTTCGCAATATTCTTTGCCTAAATAATATTCCAAAGTATGGTGATATTTTTTTAAATATCTTTTTTCCGGATCCAAATTGGTTAAACGATAACCAATGCTCTTCTTTAAAACAGCAGAAGTGACACTGCCGATATTCTCTTTAGGCAAAGGAAAACCGGTAATATAAATATTTTCCGCTTTTACTCCATATAATTTTAAACGTTCTTTGACTCTGCGGTTGGGAGCTAAATATTTAATGCGACTTTTGGCGGGAGCAAGAGGCACCCAAGCACGACTGACATCGGAATCAGTGCAAATACAATATATTTCTCCTTTATAACCGTGGTAATCGGCGAAAAAAGCCGTGGAAAAAAAAGAAGTAATGTAAGGCAATGGATTTTTATTTAATATCTCAATTAAATGTTTACCCCAACCATGGCGCAACATAAAATCATTTTGACGCACTTGCAAGCTGGGATGGGAAAGGTCGCGCTTGGGATAAAAAGGCGCAATGCTCTGCATTTTATCCATAGCGCCAAAAATCCAGTTGCCCACCAAAGGCAAATGCTTCATGCGAGAGATGTGTTCATAAAGAGAACGGCCGCTATCCCAGTTGCGACGATCACTTTTGGGAATACCCGGATAATTATTGGCAGTAATAATTTTACCCTCTCCCCCGTCCCAATCAACCGGACAAGCGGCAATGTCCATAAAAGGATAAACCGCCCGTTGGTGACCATAGCCCATATCTACCGTAACAATATAGGCTTTTTCAAATTTTTTCTTTAGTTGATTCATAAGCTCTTTTATTATATCATAGATATAATAAAAATTCAGCCATTATACCAAATGATTATTTCCCACAAACATCAATTTATTTTCATAAAACCGCGTAAAGTGGCCGGCACCAGCGTAGAAGTGGCTTTGTCTAAATTTTGCGGTTTGGACGATATTATTACTCCCAATATAAAATCAAGCGAAGCTGATGCTGAAGATTATCAAGATTTTGCCAGAAATCACCACGGATTTTTTAATCACATGAGCGCGGAATTGATTGCCAAAAAAATAGGAAAAAAAATCTGGAAAAAATATTTTAAATTTGCAATCGTACGCAATCCTTACGACATGGTGGTGTCTCGTTATTTTTGGAATAAAAAAAATATTACTCCGCGCGCCAAACCAGGGGCGGTATGGCGAGAAATCGGCCAAGAACCTCTGGCTGGTCATTTGTATAAAAAATTTATTTTTTCTTGCTATCGTTCCCTTTTCCACAAAGATTTACAGCCTGATGATGACTTTAGAACTTTTGTGTTAAAAAAATTACCCGGCAATATTAGCAACAATAAATATTATTTTGACAAACAAGGCCGCCCTTTGAATGACTTGGTAATTCGTTATGAAAATTTAGACGAAGATTATAAAAAGGTGTGTGAAAAAATTAACATTCCTTATGAACCACTGCCCCAGCTTAAAACAAAAACTCGTCAAAAAAACAGTTACCGCGAATTATATGATCAAGAATTAAAAAATCTGATAACCAAAAAATTTAAAAAAGAAATTGAATATTTTAATTATCAATTTTAATGATTTTTTCTTTTTTGGCGCCGAATGAAAATCGCTAATAACAATAAAAGCGCCATCAAGAAAAAACCCAAACCGTAAAAATAAATTATATATCCTCTTTTACTTTTACTGTCATTGGTATTCTCTGACGTGGTATTATTATTGATATTTTCGACAGCCGCTGAATTTACGGCAGAATTGTTGTTATTATTAAAATCGGAAACAACATTATTGGCATTGTCGGAATTGATGAAGCTGTTTGTCAAATCAGTATCAACCGTTTTTTCGCTTTTTACCAAAGTGCTCACTTGCTCACTGTTTTTAGTAACTAACATAAAATACAAAGCCGTAGTTTGCTGATAAGCAATGTCAAATTCTTTAGCGGAAATTACTTGATAAAGAGCGCCGCCGTCTATGCTGATAAAATATTGTCCCGCTCTTAAACCGGAAATTAAAACTTCTCCTTGATCATTAGTGCCGGAGTTCACCAGTAAATTTTCTGCAGTTGCCTGATCTTGATATAATAAAACTGATACCTCAGACAAGGGCTGATTATGCTCATCCGCTACATAAATATGAGTGTTGCCGAATTTAACTTTAACCGCCACCGCATTGGAAGAAACAGTCGAATCTTTTGATAAATCAGCATAAGTTAAATCAGCTTTACCGGAATGGACAACATCATCAGTTGCCGGATTATTCAGCTTAACTTGATAGGAAATATTTCCCTTTTCGCCGTTTTTGATTGTTCCTAAAGATATTGTTAAACGATTGTTTGTGTGCGCCGATAAAGAGACATCTGGACGGTTAGTTTTAAAAGAGTCGGTTAGATATAAAACATCAGCGGATAAATTATCTTGTAAAACAGCCTGGCCGGCTGAGGCGTCTCCGGTATTTTCGTAAGACAAAGTATATTTGATAACATCACCCGGTGCAATCACCAAAGAATCTTGGTTGGATTTTGCTTGTACGGTTAGATGGGAAACTAAAAAAATCAAAGTAACCGCGCCGCTAATTTGAAAAAGCCGCGATAAAGGCACTACTTTTTTATAAAAACCGCTATAAGAATCCGTATAATTACCGGAGCTGTCTCGATCTATCACCTCAGCAAAAGCCATGGCTGGTTTTCTTCCTAAAACCGCCAACACGCCTTTGATTTTATTTCTTTTCTGCACCATTAACAAGGCCAAAAAAGATAACAACACTACGCCACCGCTGACCCCGGAAAAAGCGCTAAATAAACCGGATAAATCATGATAAGAAGTGCCACCGCTTACGGAAGCGCTGTAGTTAGAAGTTAAGTCACTTTTGACAACTGCTACAGTTTTGGTTAAAGAAATATTGGGAACAGCGCCCAGTTGCACTTGAAATGTTTGTATAGTAGACCAGGAAGATTCTGCCTGTTCACTGTCTATGGTTCTGACTTGATAATAATAAGAAGTGTTATCTACTAAAGCAGAAACAATAGCCACGCTGGTTTCTCCGGTACTGGTAACAAATTTCGTACTATTATCGTCACTGAGTTCTGCGGAAGAGCTTAACCATAATTCATAAGTTAAATTTTCAGACGCATCTTCTGTGTCACTGCCGGCATCCCAGACAATAGTAGGTGTTAAACCGGCAATAGTTTCGTCTTCGCTGGGAGAAAAACCGTCAACAGGCGCTTGGGGTACATCGTTTATTGCCTGTACTGTCACTGTCACCTCGTTACTTTCACCACATTCGTTCTCTGTATTGCAAGCTACAAAACTCACTGTTGTTATTCCATTCCAGTTGCTTTCTGCCGCCAAGCTCACCTCCGAAGTTTCTCCTTCAATAGTCACCGTAACCTCATCGGCAACTGAAACGGCTGAATAATAAAGAGCGCTGTGTCTAGGATTTTCAAAATAATCATCCAGATCAAAAGCATTGACCAAAGTCTCATCTTCATTAAAACTCTGATCAGGAATGGCGCTCAGCAAAACGGGAGTGCTGGCCAAGGTGGTAAAAGCAAAACAACTGGAATAATCGCTGGTATTGCCAAAGCTGTTAGTATAACTCACCTTCCAATAATAAGTGGCGTTATAGCTTAAAACATCTGCCGGAACGGTTAAGCTGTTAAGGGCTGTGGCAGAAGCGGCAGAATAAATATTACCGTCTTCACTGCCATTGCAAGCGCTACTACTGTTATATATTTGCCACAAAGAAGAAGTGTGGCTTTCAAAAGTGTCAATAAAATCCGAAGTTGATAAAACAGCGGTTAAAGAAACGTCTTCGGCATTATTTAAAGGCGATAAATTAACAGGGATGCCGGGTGTTGCCGAACTGGAAACTTTGGCAATTTGAAAGCGATATAAATCAGTACTGGTTACACCGCTGGCTAGCACGCCGGCATAAACAGAGTCGTTGTCTACCCCGTCAAAAGTCCAAGTGCTACCGTTCTGCCGACTATAAGCAGTACCGTCAACTGTGAGTGTATAAGGATTATAGTCTGTTCTGGTGCCGTTAGATGCAATTTCATAATCGGTAATTTGTAACCAAGTGCGTACATCATGATAATCAAGTCCATTATTACCAAAAATTACATCGCTATTCACAGCATCTGAAGTATTGGTTTGTAAAGCGCTGGTGGCAATTGCCGGCATTAAATTAGCGGTTACTGTATCCCAAAAAGCGCTATCTAAAACTTCGTTGTCACCATTTAAAATTTCTATAGCCCCGTACCAAGCCTGAGCAATCGCAAACTGATCATTGTTATTTTCAATGGTATTATCAGTAAATAAAGTATCGTTATTGACAGCCGCGGCGTCTAATTCGTAAATACCCCCCTCTGTATTACCACTTAAAGTGTTGCCGGTGATATTAGGTAAAGCAACAAGATTGGTGGCGGCGTCATCGATATCATAACTTAATAAAGGCTCGTTACTATTCCAACCGTCAACATTTCTTTTAATAAATCCCGGGGTGATTTGTATGCCATAAGTAGTATTATTGTTAATGGTGTTGTCGGTAATAGCCGGCGACGAACCCTGAATATCTATACCAGTCGCTCCGTTATTGTTAATGATGTTATTGCTCACCGTCACGCTAGAATCATCAAATACTTCTGTTAAATAAGCCTGCACACCGGCGCCATCATTATTACTAATGGTATTTCCGGAAATAACAGTGTTGGTAATTGGTATTTGTCCGTCACCGGTAACTCTATTGCCGGAATATTCACCGTTGATTTGCACACCAATGCCGTTATATTTAACGATATTGGCTTTATTGCCAGCGCCGCCAAAAATATTACCATCAGATTGACGAGAAATAAAAAAACCGGTAACTAAATTGCCGACGTCACTGCTGTTATCGCTACCCACTCCAAAATAATTACCATAATAATAAGAACCGTCGGCAAGAGCGCCAAAACGCGCCCCGTCCAGTTGCGCGCCGCCAAAAATATTACGCTGATCTTCTAATGTACCTCCGGCAAAACAAAGAGTGGCATGGTCCGCGTCTGTACAATAACCAACATAATTATCAATGCCCCGTACAATAGCGCCAACCGCTAAGGAATTACCGATAATTGCGTTGCCACCGGCTGTTACTCCAACATAATTTCCGGCCACGCGATTGGTGCCGGTTTGATCAATGTTGATTCCGATCAAAGCCGCGTTGATAACATTTTTTTCTAAAGCGTCGTCTACGCCGTCGCCGTCTGTGCCGACAAAACACTCTGTCGTACTGCGGTATAAATAAACTCCGGAACCGGTACCTGTACCGCCGTCTTGCTTGCCACTACGGTCTTCTGTTCCAGTAATATCTGTGCCAAGATAATTGCCGGCAATAATAATATGATCCGGCCCGGCAGAACTTAACCCCGACCAATTAGTAAATCCCGTACCTCTTACATAAACCGCGGCAGATGCGCCACGGCTTCCGGCAATAACGTTTTTTTGCAAAACCGCCGAACAACTCGATCCTTCGGTAAAACCTATTAAACCATTATCCGCACTAGCGCCGTTAACATAAATACTTTCACTGCTATAACCGTCATAAGTATCACCATCGGCATTTAAACCAATAATATTTCCGGAAATAATAAAATTAGCCGCAGTCACATAAATTCCGCGCACCCCTCCGTATAAAACATTAACTTCTTGGCCGTCTGCCACTCCGTTACAATTAGTGCCAACGGTAACACTGGTCGCGTTAATTTCCAGGGCATCGCTAAAACCTTGGATTTCCAAACCGGAAATCACGCTATTGCTGGCGCCACTGCTGAAATTAAAAGCGTCAAAACTGGTGCTGGCGGAATATAATTTGATACCCGGCCGCGCGTTAATGCCATCCCAGTTAGCGCTGGCATTGATAGTAAGAGGTCCGGTAATACTGCTTAAAGCGCTGGTAATGGTTATGGTAAATTGTCCATCGTCATAATAACTCGGGTAAACGCCGGAGTCGATATTAAAAATAATAGAATCCGCGCCAACACTGCCGTTGGCCTTGGTGATGGCCTCAGCTAAAGTACAAGTACCGTCATCGCAATCACCACTGCCCGGATATTCTGGGGAATTAACTGTAATTTCAGCGGCCGTGGCTGGCAAAGCCAAAAATAATCCCAAAAAAAATAAAAATATTACAACATATTTCTGCATGATAAGAAAATTATACTCTAAACACTCTTATTTGAAAAGAAATTTTTAACGAGTGTTTTTTCGACGATCTAATGCCGTCAATTGTTTTTTACGAATGCGAATTGACTTGGGAGTAATCTCTACGTACTCGTCATTGTCAATATATTCCAAAGCACGCTCTAAAGTCATTTTCACCGGCGGTTCCAAAATAATGGCATCGTCCGCGCCACTTGAGCGCATATTGGTTAAATGTTTTCCTTTAATGGGATTAACTACCATGGAGTCTTTACTGCTGGCGCCAATCACCATGCCTTCATAAACTTCAACACCCGGACCTAAAAACAAAACACCTCTTTTTTGAATGTTATCCAAAGCATAAGAAGCTGTTTTACCAATAAACCCGGAAATAATTGAACCAGTTTTTCTTCTTTCAATCTCTCCTTTATACTCACCATAATGAGCAAAAATGTGTGACATAATTCCCTCGCCCTTGGTGGCTGTCGCAAACTCTAAACGATAACCAAGTAAACCGCGAGTGGGAATTTCATATTCCAAACGAGTGGTATTATTCTCACTACGCATATTTTTTAATTCTCCTTTCCGTTTACCCAAAGCCTCAATCACTGTTCCGGCCACCGCATCAGGAGTATCAATCACTACCATCTCATAAGGCTCTTGTTTTTTGCCGTTTTCTTCTTTAAAAATAACTTGCGGCTGACTGACTTGCAGTTCATATCCTTCACGGCGCATGGACTCGATTAAAACCGCCAAATGCATTTCGCCGCGGCCGCTTACTTTAAAAGCGTCGGAGTTCTCCGGAAATTCTATTTGCAAACCCACATTGGTTTCCAGTTCCCTTTTCAGTCTTTCTCGCAGTTGTCTGGAGGTGACAAAAGAGCCTTCTTTACCGGCAAAAGGAGAATTGTTTACTAAAAAATTCATCGTTAAAGTAGGAGGATCAATTTGAATAGCCGGCAAAGCTTGAGCATCAGGAAGTTCCGCAATGGTTTCGCCCACGTTAATTTCCGGAATACCGGCTACAGACACAATATCTCCGGCAAGAGCTTGCTCGGTTTCTATCTTAGTAAGACCTACGGTAGTGAAAATTTTGGTAATTTTATGTTGTTCTCTTTGGCCGTTTAATTTAATAACTGTAACCGGCATGCCAACTCTAACCGTACCTTCATAAATACGACCCAAGGCCATACGCCCGACAAAATCATCATAAGACAAATTGACCGGCTGGAGACGCAAAGGTTCGTTAACATTACTGGCCGCCTTGGGCACTGTTGCCAAAATCAAATCAAAAAGCGGTTGCAAATTATCACTCACATCCGTTAACTCTTTTTTAGCAATACCTTGTTTGGCAATGGTATAAATATGCTTAAAATCCAATTGCGCGTCACTGGCTCCCAATTCCACAAATAAATCAAAAATCATATTTAAAACCTCATCCGGTCGTGCCGAGGGTTTATCAATTTTGTTAATCACCACAATCGGCTTTAATCCCAACTCTAAAGATTTACGCAATACAAACTTGGTTTGCGGCATGGGGCCGTCATAAGCGTCCACTAAAAGTAAAACCGAATCTACCATGCGCAAAACTCGCTCTACCTCTGAACCAAAATCAGCATGCCCGGGAGTGTCTACAATATTGATACGAGTTTCACCAATTTTAAAAGCCGCGTTTTTAGCGTAAATAGTAATGCCACGTTCTTTTTCTTGGTCATTACTGTCTAAAACACGCTCACCTACATTTTCCCGCTCGGAAAAAGTACCAGACTGTTTCAACATAGCGTCCACCAAAGTGGTTTTACCATGATCAACATGAGCTATAATGGCGATATTGCGAAAATCCATGCCCGAGCAATATAGCCTAGTGCCTCACTTTTGTCAAAAAACAAAATATGTTATGATAAAAATATAATAAAAAATTAAAAAATATGAAAAAAATAAATTTATATTTATTGCAAAGTTTAGTTTTGTTGGGTGGTTCTATTTTTGCTTGGTGGACTATTTATCACGACTTTGTGCGTTTTTTTGACAAGCATTACGTTTTAACCAATTTTACCGATTGCGTAGTACCCAACCCTTTGGCTACACCCTGTTTTTACGGCGGCATTTGTTTTGTGCTGGCTTTAGCGTGGTCTGTTTCCATTTGGTTAAATAAAAGCGCGGAAAGACAACGTGTCAATCAAGCTCGTATTTGGTGGCTGTTGCTGGCCGGTACAATTTTTGCTTGGAGCAATTTTGGCTATCAGTATTACAAATTCGTCCAAAATAGTTTTCGTCCTACTTTAGGATGTTCAGCCACCATCGTACAAACACCTTGGCAAACCTCTTGCTTTTATGGCGCCGCTATTTTTTTAACAGCCTTGGTTGTAGCCAGTATTATCAAATTTTATAAAAACCGCAATCGCTAAATAGCTGTCAACAAAAATCTAAAAAAAATAGATTTTTTTTCGTTACTTAATTTATTAAAATTTTCTTGATTAAATTCTTCTGCTGAGCGTATTGCTGCCCAAGCGGATTGAATATTTGCTTTACGTTCTTCAAATAAATACTGCAATATCATATCAACAATTCTACCGGCACGCGTAGTGCCGTCAGGACTGCGCATTCTTCCCTTATCATCAATCATAATAAAATCAGCCTGGCCATTTTCTATTTCTTTTTGCACTTCGTCTGTAAACCCGTCTTTTTTTGCTTTTACTTCTATTTCTTTTTGTCTTCTGATTTTGTCTTGATCTAAAACATAAGTCACCGCCCTGACAACATCATCTCTGTCAACACCGCGCTCTGCCCATGTTTCTCTAATAGATGATAATAACCTTCTTTTTTTTGCTTCCGGTGTATCTACAGTTTCTGAAAATGTAGGTCGAGCTACCCAGCCTGTTTCGTTACCTTTTGTTGATCCCATATTTTTTTATTTAATTGATTTAATTATTTAAATAATATCACATTTTTCATAAAAGACAAAAAGAAACACGGGGTTGAACAGTTCAGTGGCGCCAATTGCTTTTTTAATTACAGCGGCAAAATTTTCTCCTTTGCCGTGGTCACGCTCACGCCACCCCCTTTTGACAAGCAAAACCACAAATGCAGTCACTTCACTTGTTTTTTTGCCTATCGAAGCTGTATTTTTTTTCGTTCTCTTGCTGTTTTCGTTGAACTGATACCGTTTCCACGTGCTCACTGACCGGTAGTGTTTCTTCATCTAATTCTGCTTGTTCTTCAACAGTAACAATCGCTTCATCGGGAAATTGTACTGCAAAATCTGCAGCCTCTTGCAATGCCATCTCTTTTCGATATTCGAGTACTCCTGAATCTTCCATAATTTCTACCATGCGCTCCGGAGATATCTGTAAATACTGATATCCAGTTGCATCAATATACATCCCATTCGCGACAGCTTCTGCCCATTGTATTAATCCCTCATTATCAATATTCCAAGCTTTAATTAATGTATCATAAACGATTTGAGGAGTATTAACGGGATTTGTTATTAACTTATCTGCATTCTTCGTATAGAGTGCTTGATCATCTTTGATAAAGTGATACGCGCGATCACCCAATGCAAAAAGAAAAGAAGTAAAATACGCAAAATCTTCATGCTCCAAAATTGCTTGGATTTGTTCTTCAGAATACCTTATACAATCAAATACTTCTTCACTATGCCCATAGTCATACTGTTTTGAATGCAAAGAATCATCGTTCAAATGAATAGCCTCATGTGCTAAATTGCCAGGAGTTAAAGAAGAAAAACGATCTAAATTAATAGCTATATAATCTGATGAAAATACTCTTTCGTTTACAAACGCCTGAGCTCCTTCTACAGCTGGATCATCGATAGAACTAGGGTAAAACCCATATACGAGTCCTTGAGCAACATACGACCGCACAGTGGCTAGTGCATCTTCGACAACATCCACCACATCATCGCTCGTTGCAGAAAAACCACGGGGACTAAAAAAATCCATTGATTTTTTGGCTTGAATCTCTTGAATAAACTGATCGGCCATAGTTAACCCGAATCCTTCTATCACTTGAGTTTGACGTTCAACTTCTTGCCTTTCTTGATCGCTCAGTTCGCATACCTCTATTGAAGAACATGCCGGCAGTATGAGGGCAGCTGCTAGGCTAGGGATAATTTTTCTATTTTTTCCTTTTACTGTCATGAATTTATTACTTAGTTTTTAATTAACTAAATAATATCAGATTTTTCATAAAAGATAAAAAGAAACACGGGGTTGAACAGTTCTGGGATAACTGTCCGCGCCCGTGTTCCTCCTCGCCCAAGACCGTTTTGGTCTCAGGCGGCCTGCCGACACCCCTCCCCCAAGAGGGATGTCGGGTTATCCAGACCCTCCTCCTGAGAACCAGGAGGAGCCACTGAAAAACGAACGTGAAGTTCGTCTTCCAGCAACTCCTCCATAGACTCCACAAAGGAGGCTGGGTTGGTTAACCTGTCACAGGGGTGGTGGTAAGCCACCCCCGACAAAACTTGGCATAAGGTACATAAACGTCGTGGTTTTTTAGAGGTAATTTATAATATCTGATCAAGCTTTTCTTCATCTGGAGAAACA